>Ga0123355_10000814_pt1 | contig 42735 bp, 31 predicted proteins | sample TergutEmb28metaG_3_FD_89872 | JGI IMG/M metagenome (GOLD analysis project Ga0123355, IMG submission 89872) | Embiratermes neotenicus P1 segment gut microbial communities from Petit-Saut dam, French Guiana - Emb289 P1 | ecosystem: Host-associated > Arthropoda: Insects > Digestive system > Gut ...
GCAAACGGTATTTTTTTTGGTGCCCTTGCAATGTCTTTGGCAGAAGTGCTTAATGTGATACCTATTTTAACAAGGCGGGGGCGTTTGCAGCAGGGGATGTTTTACTTTGTGCTGGCAATTGCGCTAGGCAAGCTTTTTGGCGCGCTCATGTATTTCCTTATATCTGGATTTTACGATGCTGGAAGTATGTAGGGCGGCCTATATGTTTTCAACATCAAGCCCGCGTCCAATATAATACTTCCCATTTATTATCTCTAAGTTCCCATCGGCGGTACGAGGTTTTATTCCCATTTTTTCATGCCATAGCCTATACCCAACAGAATCCTGTGCCTTAATATTCGTAAATTCAATAGGTAGTCCCACAGCAAAAAAGAAATTTTTACTTGTTTGAAGCTGAAAATGCAAATGTGGTTCAGAAGAATTTCCAGAATTTCCGCATTTGGCAATAACATCTCCCTGTTTAACCATATCGCCAGCTTTTACTGTAATACTATCGGGCATAAGATGGCTGCTTAGGCTGTATTCACAGTCCTTGTGCTGTATAACAACAAAATTACCCCGCAAATCCCAGGTGTTGCAATAGGCCATTTGGCCATTTGTGCGACTGTCTGGGTGCCCATTACTTACTTTAACAACAACACCATCGGCGGCGGCAATAATATCCCTGGCATAGCAGTGGTATTTTTCAACCAAGGTGGCATTTTTGCGCTTGTAGTCCCCACCGGAGAAAACATCCCCATCGTCATCAAAAATGATAAAGTCATAAGCATAGCGCTGGGATACAATGCCCCATGAATGGGATAATTCTTTCGTAACCCCGCCGTTATACACATTCCATTTGCCTGTAAACGGCAAAATATAATTGCCCTTACAGGTGTAGTTTTCCTTGGAGGTCAGCTTAAACCTGTTTACAATCCTGGCATAAAAGCTCCCGAATATTTGCAGCAAGGTTAGGTAAAATCCAAGGTCTACAAATATAAGCAGCGCAAAGAGAAAGAACAAATAAAATCTTGTGTTACCGGTAAACCATCCGATAAGCCCGAATAGCCATAACCAAGAGAATTTTCTTGTTGCGGCAAGTAATGAAAGATAAATTTTAATTTTTGCCACCTCCGTTATAGGCATTTACGTTGAAATCGAAGCCGCAGCCCACGGCTTTAAGTACATGCTCTGGGGCGCTTAAAGCTATTTTCAACCTACATTGCCTTTATCATAATATCTCAAATAAATATACAATAGGATTGTCAAAATTTTCGTCAAGAGAAGATAAATCTATAGATTTAATTTTCAATTTAATACCTAGGACTTTTTGTAGTTCATACAATCGACCGCCGGCACATCTTTCAAAATACGACTCGATTGGCGGAAGCGGAAAAGATTCTCCTTTTTTGCGGGCAACATTAAAATATCTATGGGCGCAGGTGAAAGTGACAGATATGGTTTGATCATTGTTTAAAACAACCTGTCTGTCAAAAGTTTTTGCAAACAACGCCAATCTTTCGTCCAGAGTCATATGGCTATGTTCCAATGCAAAAGCCTTGCGCTCCTTATCACGCCCAGTACCCTTACAACCACCATTTTGCTCAAACAAACGAAAGCGCTGCTCTTTTGTAAGATGCTTTTCCATTGCTTTGCTAAACTCGCTATCGCATTCATGGCCGGCATCATATTGCTGTAGGATATTTTCAAATAAAGGCAATATGCCTTCCGGAATTCCACTGTTCTTTTTTTGCATCGCTTTTAACATCGTTTTCATCACGATACCTCCTCAAAGGATTTCCATATCAATCTCATCAATATTTATGGTGATTATAACATGGGAACAATGGTTGTCACAACGTAATATTGGCAAATTCATATTCTTGACACAGTCTGATGCAACGTGTGATAATTGCACAAAATGATAGGTAACGCACTTTGAAAAGGCGCTATCTATAAATTGAAGTGGTGGCGGAACGCCACCACTTGAAAAACAGCAGACATGGAGGTAAATATGAGCACAATATCATGCAAGGCAGAACAGTTCGAAGTCCTACCAAATGGCGAAGCGGTTTTCCTATATCGCCTACAAGGCGGCAAAGGCGTAGTTGCCGAAATACTTAGTTACGGCGGAATGATTCACCGGTTATTTACACCGGATAAAAACGGCGAAATCACAGATATCGTCCTAGGCCAGGATGATATAACCAACTATAAGAAATCCCCAAATTGCGCAGGGCCGGTTATTGGCCGGTTTGCCAATCGCATTTCTGGGGCCAGTTTTGTTGCCGGAGGCAAAACATGGCATACAGACAAAAATGCTGCCGGAGACTGTACCCTGCATGGTGGAAGCGGCAATTATGCCAACCGCAATTTTACCGGCAAAACATTTGAAAATACCGATAGCGCAGGCGTAATACTTACCTTGCGAGATAATGGCGAAGGCGGCTTCCCAGGCGGCATGGATGTGACTGTAACATATTCTGTAGATGCTGACGGCAACCTAAAAATCCGCTACGAGGCCCTACCGGAAGAGGAAACCCCAATTAGCTTTACCAATCACGTTTACTTTAACCTGGCCGGCCATAAAAGTGGTAGCGTTGCAAATCAACTGCTACAAATAAACGCAGACTTTTTTATGACATTTCACGAAAACGGACTTCCTTTAGGCGAAATTTTAAACGTAAAAGGAACCGACATGGACTTCACCACCCCAACCCCAATAGGGCAGGGGTTTGGCAGCACATACTCGCAGCTTTCTCTTGGGGGGTACGATCATAATTACTGCATTCGTGGCCGGGGAATGCGCCTGGGCGGCTTTGCAAAAGATCCGGTAAGTGGCCGCTGCCTGGAATTTTTTACAGATATGCCAGGGGTGCAGCTATATACTGGAATCCACATATTTGACGGCGTATGCCAAGGTAAAGACGGCGCAGAATATCGCAACGAATGCGGGTTTTGCCTAGAAACACAGCATTACCCAGATGCCGTAAACTTAACCCAATTTCCATCGCCTATGTACAAAGCTGGGGAGAAATTCGAATCTGAAACGATTTTTAGGTTTTTTGCGGAGTAGGGGTAGTATTATGGATGAAAAGAAAATGTGGGGTATCCACACATCTGATGATGCTCTTTTCTTGGGAAAGAATGTCATCGCCATTAGGTTTACAGATATGGGAGATTTATCTCTTTTAGAGCCAACGCGAGAGGCGTACAAAGAAAAATATAAAGCAGTCAATCCTGATCATAGTATATATCAAATTGCAAATGGAGCGGGCCAGCCATACCGCTTCGTGCAATGGGTTACCGTACCGAAGAGTCTAAGCGTGGAGGGGATAGCGGGATTGATATTAAGGCATATAAAGACGAACTTCCTCCACGCATAATTGTCCAAGTGAAAAGTCAAGATTCAAATATTACTGAGACAATGCTCCAATCACTAAAAGGTGCGATGCGTGAAGGAGACTATGGGCTTTTTATAGCGCTTTCAAATTATACAAAGCAAGCTCAAAAATATTTGGAACATACACCTATTATTCGTGGAATTAGCGGCGCTGAGTTAGTTGAATTGATTCTCAAATACTATGACAGGTTAAGCGAGAAATATAGGAAAATAATACTGTTAAAAATGGTATATATTCCGCTTATAGAACATCAAAGCTCCTCTTGATAATTACGCTTACCATGAACAACACGGATAATCATAATCTCTTTAATACGTTCACTGACGATATACGCTACCACATAGTCACCAATCACCATTTTTTGATAATTTTGGTGGGAGGTAATCTTTGGATATATTAAGGGCATATCAACTAGACTTTCAATGCTCCTCTTAACTTCGGCTAGAAACTCAACTGCTGCCTGCATAGAATGATCAGATAGATAGTCTGCAATCTCCCATATATCTCGCTCTGCGTAGGCTTTATAAACAATGTTATAAGCCATATTTCTTGCCTAAATCTTGCCATACTTGTTCATGGGTGCGCAGTCTAGTGTCTGCGTCATCCTCTGCCTCTTTTATTTTCTCCATCAGATAGCGATTATGGCGATATTCTTCGTAGTCAGCAAATTCTTCAAAGCTTAGTAGCACATGGGAGGCCTTGCCGCGATTAGTTAACACAATCGCGTCGCGTTGCTTATTTAGCTTTGATAATTCAGAGAAATTGTTTCGTAGTTCCCTTTCTGGGCGAATATGGAGTTTATGCATTGTTTTCGCACTTCCTTTCACATACGTACCCCACTTTAAAACATGTTTACTGGAGGGAAGCCTCGCGCAACTATACGAGAGGTTTTAACCGACAGGTAAATATGATTTTAAATGAGACTTAGTATTGTATCCGTTGTTGACTACATTGTATCCGTTAGTGCCTGCAAGTGCAAGTATTTTTATCCTAGACAATTAAACTAAAAACAGCCTCTTGTGACTTTATATAAATCACAAAAGGCTGTTTTTTATGCTACTGTCATACTAAAAAAACCTAACCCGCTCCAAATCCCCTAACGCCCCTTGAGGCAAATCCTTATCCGTTATAACCAAAAATGCCGGATTGGAAGTAAACGTCTCACCACTGGCGGCCCGGGCTTTTCCAAAGGAGAAGGTAGCCATCACTGGTATTTTGTTGTTACCCCAAAAATCATTTAAATGCTCAGATTTATCCCTGTTACACAATCCGTATATCTTCTCTGTGCGAGAGCTTGAAGCCACCATTGTTCCCTCATAAAAAAATTCCGGTGTATCCAACGAGCCCATGCGGCGGCGAATTTTGCTACGGTCTTTGCCAATTGCTTCAACAATAACATTTTTTCCGTCTTCGTCAGGCTTTAAGCATGTGGACATCCATGTAATGGCATCCTTGTACTCTCCTGTGCCATTTTCAAACTGGAAGAACGTACATAAAACAGGTAATCCTGGTTGTGTCAGGTGATAGGTTTTGTAAATAGCACCTTTTAGCTTTTCGTCTTCGGTTACAGTAAGTGTCAGGCATATCCCCTGCCACAGGTTGCCAAAATTATCTCGCACTTCTGCAAAGTCGGCGGTTATTTTTTCTTTTAGGACTGTTCGCTCGTCCATGTCTTCTATGCGAATGCGAATGCCCCCAAGAAATGGATTAAACCAAGAATACGATGTATGCTCTGGATATAGGCTAAGCAGCCACTCCTGCCCTTTTGCATCCGTCAGAGAGTAACAGCCATGGCTGTACTTTGTGTCTGCTTTAAAAGTGATCGCACCGTTAGACACGCTATATGCCGTGCCTTCCTGTGAAGTCGTAATCTCACCCTTAGGAAAGAACGCAACCTTGTTGCAGGAATTTTCGTATCCCACCATATTCATTGCAATATTTACAACAGAAATACCATTAGCTGGGTTTAAAGATATTTCAAAACTATTACGCGCTACGCGCTCTTCATGTGGGTTCGTTTGTGATAATGGTTCCAGCAAGTTTTCGGATGATACGGTGATAGTGCCTTCTTGCACTTCGTCACGGTTATTGATTACGTCCAAATTAATTTTAGAATCTGCCATAAACGGATTGTATCCGTTAAACACAACTTCCATAGTGTTAACCGGCAGTGCAGGATTTAAATTGTAAATTTGGCGGGCGTAATTGCGTAGGTCGTTAAAATTTGTAAACAGCCCTAACGCGTAAATTACCGGCTTTGATTCAAAAACCTGACCAGGTGCAAGTTCTCCCGGGTCTATTTCAAAGGTTAAAATTCTGCCCCATTCAATAAGCGGCTTGTATTCTGCTGGCCAGCAATACCCATGGGTTGCCTGCGAAGCATCTTCAAATATCCAGTTTTCATCAAAGTTGTCTGAAGTCACATTACTAAAGCCCTCTAAGCCACTGCCATGGTTTTTCGTTATTTTACCACTACTGCTAAACACAGAGTGAGGGCCCACTTTTATTCCATAACAGTCTTGCAGCATCACATGGCGAGGTTTGTCTGCCCGGTTTTCTACCCTACTTACAAAGGTTATAAGCCCCGTGGCAAATAGGGTGCAAACATGGGTAACGACCATGCCTGGGAATTTTCCGGACACGTATTCTAATTCTATTGTAATGCCGCCGTTTTGTTGGTAGGTTTTAACGTTAGGTTTTATAAGGTTAAACTCTTCATCATAAGGCTTGCCAAGCATTGGTGCGTCAAAGGCGTCGTCATTGCTATAGTCCGTATTTGTAAGATGGCTGATAGAAGACCCATCCCCTTTTTTGTTAAATTCCAATTTCCATGGGCCGTTGAATATGCGGTACGCTTCAAAGTCTTCTTGGAAAAAGGCCTGTGTCATATCTCTTGTTAACAAGAACGCCGGTGCATTAATGTTTAACTTGCTGCCGCTTTTTAGAACCGCCGTACAATTTAACTCTAACTTTTCAGCACCGATGGCAAGGGTTGTCGCTGTTGTTGGTATAGAAACGCTGCCCTTGGCGGGGATGTTTACGGTAAAATCTCCGGATATATCCAATATGCTGTTTTTTGGTACGTTAAAGGTAACCACTGCGTCTTCAAAAAGTGCGCTTTGTATGTCTATATGGGTTTTGACAGGCATGCCAACTTGGTCTATCAAGCATTCCCGGTTAAAGTTTATAAGCAGTGGAAATTTTGTGTTTATACCCATGCCAAATGTTACTGCATGCCCATTGATCTCTATATCTGCAAGCAGGCATGGGTGTACCTTCCATGGGTCTTGTTGCGCGTCTACGGCGCTTACATAAAATTTTGCGGTAACTTCTTGCTTGTCGGTAACTTGCAGGTTAAGATTGCAGTCAAGTTTTATATTGCCGTCTTCCCGCCCGGCTATTTTAATATTAAGGGCTTTGCCAGTTTTATTTTCTATTACAAAAGTGCAGTCATAATCTGTGCCAAATGCAACTTCGTGGTCTGGTGTCATAAGTTCTATTTTGTAATCCTTCGTTTCTATCAAGCGCATTTGCCGGCCGGAGCGTTCGTAGCCTATTTGTAAAATGTCGCCGTCTTTTTCCCAGGAGTATCCAAAGAGCTCGAATCCGTTTACTTTTACCCCGTCCGGGGTAATTTCTAAAGAACGCTTAGAGTCTGCGTACCAGTCCGCTTTTTTAAAGAAATCCGCAAAAAGTGGTGTGGTAAGAATAGTTGGCATAAAGTTAGCTAAATGGGTGCCATCCGGCCTATCTTCCCACAGAAAGCCGCACTTCTTATATAGCGGAACCGCAGCTGTGTTACCACTCCATGTAAACAAGTCTAAGCGGGGATAGCCAAGCTCAATAGTGCGTTGCACACAGCGCAGTACAAGGGCCTTGCCAATTTTTTTGCTTCGATAATCTGGTCGGGCGCCCAAAAGTGCTACGTATAGGGTGTTAGCATCTGCAAAATATCGCCCAAAGCTGCAATATCCCACTACATCATCGCCATCGAGGGCAAGGTATACGTTGTAATAAGATGACATTTCATGTTCTGTTATCACTTGGCTGGCGGTACTAACGCCTGTATCGCCGCCCCACTCATCGTCTTCGTTTTGGCTGCACATGTTCCAAAATTCCGCTAAGCTTGGCGCAAATGATGGGTGGTAGTCTACAATTTTTATTCCTGATGGTAGTGTTTCGTAAATGTGCACTGAGGTTCATCTCCTTAGATTGAAATAATTTTGCTACAGATTAATTCTTTCATATACACATGGATGTGTAAAGGTATAGTTTGATTATAAAATGATTTGTCTTTTTTTATACGCTGATTATGAGCATTTTGTACTATTCAGGCATGGAAGGATAAATTCAAGTGGCTAGTGCTACTAGGCACTTGAATTTATTTACGTGAATGAAATTGTCGTGACACCTTATAACGCCTACAGTTGACAGAGATGGTAGTTTGCAGTTAAGCTGTATATGAAAACTATTTGTGCGCACAGCGCACACCCGTAGCGAATGCGAAGGAAGCGTAGCTAGGCTTTGCCTAGCGTAGCGGCGGGGTTTGGGGCAGAGCCCCATTTAAAAGGAGGCGCACTTTTATGAAAGTATTAGTAATCTGCCACGACCACTACCATCCGGGCAAAGTGGTTATAGACGGCCTATCCCCCCTAAAAGAAAAAGGCTACACATTTGACATTATTGAAAACGGCCTAGACGTTAAGCCAGAAATGTTTAAAAACTACCCGGTAATCATCATATCCAAATGTGACGAAGCCACCCCAGACAATCAAATTAGCTGGGAAACCCCAGAACTTCAACAAGCATTTATTGACTTTGTAGAAGGCGGCGGCGGGCTTTTGGCAATACACTGCGGCCTTGTTGCCGGAGAAAATACGCAGAAGCTCCACGGCTTAATAGGCTCAAAATTTAAGTGGCACCCAATGGACATTCAAACAACTGTAGAAACCATAAAAGCCCACCCTGTAACAGAAGGCGTAGGCCAATTTATAGAACTAGACGAGCATTATTACCTAGAAATGCTGGCAAATGATGTAGACATCCTCATGGCATCATACTCTCCCGCACAAGGAGTAGAGGAAAAATACGAAACAGAACCATACACTAACTGCCCCGCAAAAATTGAGCCAAGCTGCTATGTACGCACCCAAGGTAAAGGGCGTGTATGTGTTTTAACCCCGGGCCACCATTTAAAAGTGTGGCATAATCCTAATTTTCAACGATTGTTAGATAATAGTTTGCGCTGGTGTAGCGGAGTGTAGATTGGGGTAACAAAAAAGGGCGCAGGTATACGATATATAATCCTGCGCCCAGATAAAGTACTACTAATTTATAAATTAATGACAAGCGAGGCCGTCAATATCCTTTAACATATTCAGCACATTGATTGCAGAACGCTGAATTTCGCCAAGGGTAATGCCGCCTTCTTTGTTATAAGATTCCGGCAAAGAGCCATCCCCATGTGCCACCCCATAGGATATTCCTCCGGGCATAAGCACATCTACTTGGGCGCGTATCCGATAACCGTCGTTAAACACAGCGGGGAAATTAGGATCAACACAGGGGCTCATCCACCAATCTGTAATTAAGCTTCCCTTGTAGCCGAATTCTTCCCGCAAAATGGCTGTGCATATCTCGTAATGGTAGTGACCCCATACACCGTTTATCTTGTTGTAAGATGTCATAATGGTTTTTGGTGCAGACTCGGTTATACATATTTCAAAAACCCTTAAATACATCTCCCGCAGGGCGCGCTCAGAAATACGCACGTCATTAACAGAGCGGAAGGCTTCTTGCTCGTTACAAATAATCACCTTTGGACAGGCAGCCAGTCCATTTTTTTGTATGCCCTTTACCATTGCGGCCGCACACATGCCTGCAAGCAGTGGATCTTCAGAATAATATTCAAAATTGCGGCCGCATAGGGGGCTTCGTATTAAGTTAAGACTCGGTGCAAGCAAAATTTTTGCACCGGTTTTCTCAAGTTCTTCTCCTAGACAAGTACCCAAATCTTCCAGGAGCGGCATATCCCAGGTAGAAGCTAAAACCGTTGCACAGGGCAGCAGAGCGCAGTAATAATTTAGGCGTATGCCCGAAGGTCCATCGCAAACGGTTACCGGGTTAATACCTTTTTCCATGAGCGCAGGGGTAATGCCGCCTAAAACCCCTGCGTTACCCTCTATTCCCAGTGGGCTATTCATGATATAGTCGCCGTGGGTTAATGCTTCCAGTTCTTCAAAGGAAAGTTGGGCGGCAAAGGTTTCTGTGCTAATTTTCCCTTTTGCTACATCATCAAAGCGATATTGAGTTCCTTCTGCGGCAGGTAAAGTGGCCGGGAGGTTTTCCCAGATGCGTTGCTTTAAGTCCGTTGTGCGGGCGGGTGCGTCCTCGTAGGCTTTTATACCATTTTTATTAACCAGCCGCTTCAATGGCATTTCTGGTGCCGCAGCCTCTTGAAGCTGTCGCAGTACTTTGGTGCTATCTATTTTGTGAGAAAAAGCCGGAGGTTGTCCTTCGCATAAAGAATAATAGAAGTTGTAAACCCCTTCTTGTAGCACATATGCGGATTTATGCCCTGTTGCGCCGGTATCGTCGTAGCTTGCCAGCCGCTTTATGGGCATAGAAAGTGTTACAGCCTGGCTTTCACCTGGGGCAAGCAAGTTTGTTTTTGCATAGGCCACCAAATAGCGGTGAGGTTGCGCCACTATGGCATTTTCCGGGCAAGAGGCATATACCTGCACCACTTCTTTGCCGGGACAATTACCTGTGTTTTCGACTATTGTTGTAATTTGAATCTCGCTGTCTGTTGTGTTTGCCACGGTGGTCTTAATCCTAAAACTGGTGTAACTGAGGCCGTAGCCAAATGGAAACATGGTGCTGACCCCAAAGGTATTAAAGTACCTGTAGCCTAAATATACGTCTTCTTCATAATGGGTAAACTCTTTATTGCCGAAGTTATGGGCGGTGGGGTAATCGTCATAGGCGTTTGCAATGGCGGAGGTTAGCTTTCCGCAGGGGTTTACGTCTCCTGTCAAAACATCTGCAATGGCGTTACCGCTTTCCATGCCGCCTTGGTAGGCGTACAGCAGCCCATCTACGTTATATTCATTTAACCAAGACAAATCCATGGTGTTGCCTGCATTTATAACGACCACCGTTTTGTTGAAAGAATTTGTGACATGCTTTAGCATATCTCTTTCCGTGGCTGTCAGATAAAAGCTGCCTTCTTCCGGTTTGCAGTCCAAGTCTTCTCCGGCACAGCGGCCTAGTACCACTAATGCGACGTTTGAAACCGCTGCGGCTTCTTGGGCTATTTTTGGGGTAATGGGCATTTCGTCATAGGAAAGGGGCCAGTCTCCCCAGGTGCCTGCGGGTGGCCTGTTTTGTTTGCACCAATTCCTATAAGTATCCGCTAGTTGTTGGTTTAGTGTAAGTTTTGGATGGTTAGTCAAGCCCTCAAGCAAACTGACTTTATAAGGAGCAATAACATCCCCGCCAGAACCATAACCTACATAAAAATAATCATACTGCACCCGTCCGAACACAGACACTGTTTCACCCGGGGTAAGGGGCATAATGCCGTTATTTTTAAGCAGCACCATGCCTTCTGCCGCCGCTTGCCTACACAGCTTTTTATAGCCATCAGGTATTTCTGCCGCGCCTTTGGGTTTGCCCATGCTTACGTTTTGGTCTTGTGAAAGTGTTGTTTGATCGTTCATTATAAATTCCTCCTATCGTCATCCAAACATGAAATTATCATTTCAAGTGATTGCGCTTAGTAACCACTTGAAAATATTTTCCTACTTAATTTACTGTGCAAAAAACTTCCACAACCGTGTCCAACTGCGGGTTTGTCCGGGTTCAACCGGAAAGTCTCCGTATATCTCTGGCGCAATAACATGAGGCCCACCCCATGCAAGAAACCCTGTAACATCAAAGTCGCCCCATTCTTGTACAGACATGTTTGCTTTTTTATCTAAAAGTGTCCAGCGCATGGGGGCATATGGCACAGGCTCTTGACAAAAAATCATAAAGCCGCTTTTAATTTCGTCGGTAAAGCCTATGCCGGTTTCGTTCATTATGAGTCCGGGGGTGTCTTCATGGTTTTTATAGTTTTTTTGCAGAGACAATGTGACTTCCGGATGGGCGCCAAGGCCGTTCATGGAAAGGAAATTATGGTTGTACTCTCTAAAGTACATAGATTTCTCTCCGGTGTTTGTAATGGTGGTGGTGATTGTTAGCATGTTATCAATGATGCTAACATGTTTATCCATGGTGTAGGCAATGCCTTTTAGAGGTATCGCGCCCAAATGAAAATCTGCATAGTCTGCCCCGGCTTTTAGGGTGCTTGGGAAGGGTTTTACAATTTTATATTCTGTGGCAAAATGATATGGTTTATCATCTGTTCGTTCCAACAGCCCTACGCCGGGTTTAAGGAAGAACTCGTTGCTTTCATCCCATCCCATGGTTTCGTTATCTACACGATACTCTCCGCAAAGGCCTTCGCCGCCTGAGCCTGTTGGGTTCCATGTGTCGTTTTCCTCTTTGATACAAAAAGTACGCCCTCTTAAAGAAATTTGCGGAATAAAACCCGACCAGTCAAAGCGGGTACGATTGTAATACTTGCCCGGTTCGGCTATCCAAGCTTTTAAATCGCCACTGCCAATTTGAATGCAATTTTTCATAGTAATCTCCTCCTAATTTAAATGGGGCCTTGCCCCAAGTCGCATGGGCGGCTAGCCCAACCCCTTTTGTAAGCTACACTTCCTCCACGTTCGTTATGGCTGCACGTTGTGCGCGCAAATAGTTTTATACTAAACTAAGCCCTGGCCGTTTTATGCCAAGTATTTTTTTACCAATAAGCAGGCTTAGCATAAACAACCCAAGGGCAACAGCTAACATAATGCCAATTATAAAATAAAATTGCTGAATACTTAATACTGCTATAAGCAGTCCCCCTAAAAGCCCGCCAATTATCCCCGCAATAGCAGCCATAGAGGCTAAAACCGTTTGTGCAGTCGCTTTTAAATTTTCCGGCGCAAGCTGGAATACATAACTGGATGCAGATGGTATCATAAGCCCATTGCCAATGCCATGAAACACAGATATAACAATAATCCAAGTAAAGCTAGTCGCAAAACTTAACAAAATACATTCGACCACAAAAAACACTGTGGCAACAATGATCAAAACATATAGCGGATACTTCTGCCGGAGCCTTTTTAAAAGCATCATAAGCGGTATTTCTACCAGTGCTTTTATGCCCATGATAATGCCCAACCGTTCTGGCTGGCCTCCAACATCATAAATTAAAAATGGCAGAAACATCATTGCACCATGAAAAGGTATGCGCTGAACAGCAGTAAAAAGAATATATGTAACAAGATAATAATTTTTAAACAACTCGCCAATTTTCATTTCTTTAAAGGTGAGTCTTTTTTTATCCATCCCTTGGTCATCTCCACTGCTTTTTGCAAAAAATATGAGTACAATCGGAGGAATTGTAAAAATTAAGCTAATATAAAAAATAAACACCGGCCCAGTGTTTGGCACAATAAAAGAACCAAGGGCTAATGCTACAATTGCAAAGCTGAGGGCGCCATAGGCACGTAAAGCACCGTAATTAAGGTTTTCTTTTTTGCAATTGCGCAGCATCCAGTTATCAATAAGGGCCATAACCGGCATTCTAAAAAACATGGTAAGGGGTATTAGAAGAAATAAAATGGAAAACCCGATATTAATCTCGCTAAACCAAGGGATAAGCGCGAATAGCACGCCCCCTGTGGCAAGGGTGAAAATAATTACTTTTTTTAGAGACCGGAGTTTGTCACTTAACATGCCCCAAAAAGGTGCAGAAAATATCCCCACACCTGAATTAAGTGCCGCAATGCTACCAACTTGCTGGGAGTTGAAACCAATAGATTGCAAAAACACCGTTACATAGCCGTTAAATGTAATTGTTATAAAAAATGCAAAATTTATTGCGGCATATATATAAAATTGTTTTTTTGAATTTAGCTGCATAAAACGCATCCTCTCATCTAAACCAGGAAAAATGCACATCTCCCCGGGGAATAACCATCGCATCGGCATCTGTAGAATAAAGCAAGAACCGAAGCGGCGCCGACATTCCGCCGCGAAGATAGAATCCGTCTGGCACCAATTGCTCCATCAGGTTTTGCTGAAAATCCGATCGGATATACATATCGTAAGTTCCAAAGGACAAATGCGCTGTGGCATTTCGGTTAAACCATCCCCAGGAAGGGTCGGCAAAATGCCATTTACCATCGGCAAAAAATTCCACCCAGCCGTGGGCACCGCCAAGATGCCCCCAGTCGTTTGTACTTCTAAAAGCGAGCCTGTTTACATCTAATACCAGTCCGGAAATATTTCTTGCCGGAATGCCTTCAGCCCGAAGCAGCGCGGTGGTAAGGTTAGCAAAGTCGCCACAAACGCCTATGGGGTATTCCAATAATTCAGAGGCCGCTAAACGATATCCAGTTTTGGAACCGGGAGGCGGCCAACTTATAAATCTATAAACATAATTTACTACATTTTCTGCAGTTTGAAAATCCTTATCACCACGAAGTGCACGTGCAAGTGCGATAATATCTTCGTTGTCAGAATCTATAAATTGTTGTGGCAGTGTGTACTCCGCAAGCATTGTCCCTTCCCAGGGCTGTGCATTTCTAAATAGCCGCGCTGTAAATGATATGGCTACAACCGTCTCAAGATCTTCTGACGGAATCCGAACGGTTAGATTACGCCAGCCATTAAAGTATTCCAGCCAGTACTCCGCTCCACCTTCAACAAGTAAATTGTAAATCGCTTGATAACCGCCACTCATAGGTAAGGCTACGCTTAAATAGGTTTCCGAACCCCTTGCGGATGTAATTCTGAAAGTTTCAGTTATCGTAAATGTTCTTTGAGGGTTGAAAAATAAAGCAAATAATATTGCGAGCGCGCCTATAATAATGCTCGCACATAGCAGGCTTGTGGTAATCCACTTAGCTTTAGTGACTTTTCTCTTCTCCATTACCTGCTCCCAATTATACAAGTTTGTGGTAACAATAGCACACATGAACAAAGAAGTACTGATACATAAGGTTATCAGTTTCTGCATTACATATGATTTTTACGATTCGCATTACAAGTATTGATTTTACGCACGTACCATGCTCGTCATGATACATAAGTGCGCCATCTGAAACTACTTGTATACATCTCCCCTGTTGCCAATTTCTGCAACAAGCACAATAAGCGTTACCCCATCCGCGTGAAGTTCATAAATCACACGAATATCGCCAACCCTAAGATGATAGCGGTTATCATACCCTTCCATTTTCTTAATGTGATTTCCAGAGGGTAATTTATATATTTGTGAAAGTATTCGAACTTGTTCTTTTCGAGGTCGACTTTTAAGAAATTTTTCAGCCGCTTTCTTAAATTCAATTCGCTTGCAATTCGTCATAACTTATCCCCATATCTTGCAAAAGCACATCAAGCGTTATCGTTTCTGTGCTTTTGTCATTGTCCGCATTTCGGGCTAAGAGATAATCATAATCGTCTAAAGGGAGTTCCTGTTCGCACAAGTAGCGAAGATAGTCCACTGCGCTGCTTAATTTGTTTTCAGGAAGTTGTTGAATATAACGAACGGCCAAAATTTGCATATTTGACATATTATTTTCCTCCAATTTCGTATTTCCTATAAAATCATTATACCACCGATATTTACCCCTTTACCAGATATAATTCTTACACGCTTATAGTTTTTTAAGTGCCGAGTGACACTATCCCCTTAAATTTACATGCTTGATGTTGGTAGTTAATTTGCCGTACCGGAACAAATGTTTGCATTTGTGGGTAGATACATATATAATGCAAACAAAATACGAACAAAGCTTCGCTAAGCTTCCAACGAAAGGTAACCTACCCATGCTTAACATAATAACAAAGCAACCCCAAACCACAGAAGAAAGACTGGCGCAAATGCAGCAAGACGCTCTTTTTGACGTGGCCGATGATGACTCTGCCTGCATTCCAGATTTATCATTTATAAAAACCCAAATAAAAGGAAAACCCAGCCCGCCAAAGGTACCCAAGCTCTTTCTGTCTAACGATTGTATTTTTAATTGTGCATACTGCGGATGTCGTTCCGGCTTAGATTTTAAAAGATACACCAACGACCCTAAGGACTTAGCAAAAATATCTGTAGAAGCCGCACTGGATAATGGCCACGGCGTTTTTATATCATCCGGCATTCACAAGAACCCAGACTATACCGAAGAGTTAATGATAGAGACAATCAAAAGTATTAGGCTAGATCATGGTTACAAAGGATACGTACACGCAAAAATTATGCCGGGAACTTCCCCGGAGTTAATATGGCAAGCCGGTTTGTACGCCAACCGCATAGATGTAAATATAGAAGTAGCAAAAAACGAGGGTTATAATAAAATAGCCAAAAATAAAAACAGAAAAAATATCCTGACACCAATGCAGCGCATTGCCCAGTACATTCGCACTGCCGCCGAAGAAAAAAGCCGCTATCGCAACGCCCCGAATTTTGCAACATCTCAAACAACCCAGCTTATGCCTGGCAGCACGAATGAAACAGATTTTGAAATTCTGAGGCTGGCAAATGCCATGTATAAAAAATACGACCTTGCCAGGGTGTATTATTCCCCATTCCAATATACACACCAAGCAAAAGGTTATCCAAATTTGCCACAAATAACCACACCAGCCTGGCGCATGAAGCGCTTATACCAGGCAGACAGGCTTATGCAAATTTACGGCTTTACCCCGGATGAACTGGCACCAGAGTCTGAAACCTTTCTTTCTTCTGAATTAGACCCAAAGGCAGCATGGGCACTGAGGCATATGCATTTATACCCCATAGAAGTGAATACAGCGGATTACGAAATGCTATTACGTATCCCAGGCATTGGCACAACATATGCCGCACGAATGATTAAAGCCCGGAAGTATTGCAAACTGACCCACGATGTGCTTCGGGCCTTGGGGATATCTTTAAAGCGTAGCATCCATTTTATGACTTGTAACGGAAAGTATTTAGGCGAACGCCGAGATAGCACAAGCGTATATCGCAAGCTTTTGATTACCCCCATGGGAGCAGATTTAAACCAAGTCGAAGACTGTGTTTAGCTCCAAATAGTCTGCATATGCCTCCAATGTTCAGGAAAAAGTCCTTTATACTGTGCTGTGGCATAGCGGCTGTCAATGAGCACAACAATTCCTTCATCTGTTTCTGTGCGGATAACCCGCCCGGCGGCTTGTAAAACTTTGTTCATGCCGGGGAATACATAGGCGTAATCATACCCTTTGCCGTTTTGTTTGTTAAAGTAATCCCTTATTAAATCATGCCGTAGGGATATTTTGGGTATGCCAACACCAACGATAACGGCCCCAATAAGCCTATCGCCCTTTAGATCTATACCCTCGGAAAAAATGCCGCCAAGTACTGTAAAGCCTATTAAAGTTGATGAATTACTACGATCAAATCTTGCAAGAAAGCCCAGTCGCTCATCTTCGGACATGTCTGTTGTTTGCAGCAGCGTTTCTATCTCGGGGTATTTGGCAATGAAAAGTTCGTACACTTTATGCATGTATTCATAAGACGGAAAAAATACGAGATAATTCCCTTGCTTAGTGATTGACCGGTAAATTGTCTGCACAATAGACTCATAACTACTGTCCCTGTCTTTATACTTAGTAGAAATGCCGCAGTGTGATACAAGCTGCAAGCGGCCAGGGTCAAAAGGGGAGGGTAGCACTACCATAAAATCATCAGAAGTGCCGCCTAAAATATCCCGATAATAGGGTAGCGGCATAAGGGTGGCAGAAAATAAAATAGCGGACTTTGCACGCGCCAGTCTATCGGCAATAATTTTTGATGGGTTAAGGCAGAATAATGTGATTCTTGCGTCATGGCTATAAAATTCTATAATAGATGTATAGTGCTCGTCATATAATTCTGCAACCATAATGAAGTTGCTCATTTCGAAATACAATTCCAGTATCTTGTTGTGTAATTCATGGGCTTTTTTTGCAACAAGCCACTCAGATGCCGCAGATGCGGCCATTTTAATAAAACCTAGAAACACCATATCTAATTCTGCAGAAACATGATTACGCTGTTCACCATACTCCTTACGCAAATCTGAAAGATATGTGTTAAGCAACCGCAAATTTTTGCGCAGGTTTTTTGATACAGAATCCTTATCTTTTAAGGCATTTCTAACTTGGCTAAGTGCATTTTTGCTTATTTCTGCCGAATACATATCCCGCACCCTATCTGTCAGGTTGTGTGCTTCGTCTATCAAAAAAATATAATCTCGTTCTTCGTTATTAAAGAACCGATGCAGGTACGCGTCTGGGTGAAACACATGATTGTAGTCTCCAACAATTAAATCGCACCACAATGCAACATCCAAGGCCATTTCGTGCGGGCACACTTGGTGCTTTCTGGCATAAAACGCTGTTTCTGCTGGACTTATAATATCGTTATTTTTTATAACATCAAGCACCGCGGCATTTACACGGTCGTAATGGCCATTCGCATTGATGCAATGATTTGAAGAACATACGCACTCTGCATTGATGCATATTTTTTCCTTCGCCCGCAGGATTATGGTTTTAAAACGTAGGCCATTCTCCGCCATTAATTTAAGGGCCTCTTCTGCTACAGTGCGTGTTACGGTCTTAGCCGTTAGGTAGAATAACGGCGCAGTTTTACCTTCCCCCATGGCCTTGATAGCCGGAAAAAGAGAGGAAAGGGTTTTGCCGATACCTGTTGGCGCACATGCATAGAGTTTTTTACCGGCAGATATTGTGCGATATGTGGCAACTGCAAGTGCTCGCTGACCCTTGCGATAGGATGGAAAAGGGAATGTTAGGGCGGTAATAGAATTATCTCGGATCACTTTCCATTCGTGCTCCAGCCGAAGCCAAACGCCGTATTGTGCAAGCAGATTATTGAAAAATTCCTCAATTTCAAGGTTCGCAAACGTCCAGCTGTGTCTGCGTATCTCTGCCGTTTCTAACTGATAATAAGTCAACTGTACATTTATGGTTTCTGGCGGGTTTTCTAAAGTTTGCATGTACATGTAGGCATAGCATTTGCCTTGGCCAAGGTGCTGCACGTGCTGCTCATATATGTAATCTAGTGGAAGGGTGGTTGTCTTAATTTCGTCAATTGTAATTGCGCCGGAAGTGGGATCCGTAATAATTCCGTCTGCCCGGCCGCGTACTTCTACAGGTATGTGGCCGATAGTTGTTTCCAGTTTTAATGATATTTCCTTTTTGTAGCTGTCGTCCATCTCTTTTTGGATTTTACGATGAATAGCGGCTCCCATATACATAGGAGCCGCATCGTAAAAGGATGAGTCGATATTGCCAGTGCGCAAAATCCACTCAATTATTTTGCGTACAGAAAGCTTGATAGGTTCCATGAGTCAAGCCTCGCTTCTAGAAAAATGACAATACAATATTTCTGGCATTATCCGCGCTTTTTTCTAAATCGTTAATCATATCCATAAAAATAACACCGCTTTTGGGTTTGCAGTCTTTCGCTTTTAAACGCCTAAAATGATTTTTTGCGGACTTTGTTGTCAGTTCGCTAATTCTTTCTTTAAGTTCTTGTATTTGCGCCATTTCAGATTTGTCCTGCTTTTCATAAATATCCAAAGCGCTGTCAATCAGTTCCATTGTAATGCTACTTAAGGTTTTGAGTTCTGTAATGGCGTCTTCAGAAAATTTTCTACCGCTTTCGGTAATGGTTAATGTGTATTCCGCAATGTTTTTGGCGTGGTCGCTAATTTGTTCTATGTCAGATATAATTACAAACATGTCACCAATTTTTTTTGTGTCATTGATAGATAGGGGCATGTTGGTAATGTCCACCAGCTTGTCTGTAATGCTCTGGTGTAGGAAGTCAACAGTTTTTTCATTTTCAAAAATTTTGTCGGCCTTGTCCGTATTTTCTTCAAAAAAAGAATCTATTGCGAGTTTTAAATTTTCCTTGGCTATTGTGCCCATTCGGTGTATTTCAAGCTGCGCGTTTACGACTGCGAGTGACGGCACCCGCAATTTTTGTGCGTCAAGGTAAATCAGTCGTTTCTCATGGATTTCCTTTGTTTCGTCCGGTTGTATAGGAATAATCCGCTGCATTAGCTTCGCAAGCAAAGTAACAAATGGTATCAGAAGCATTAGCGTAGCCACGTTATACAGTGTGTGAAACATTGCAACCTGGCGTGCGCTTTCTGTCCATGTTGCTTGAAACCACGCCAAAATGCCCGGTATCAGCAGTATGAGTGCGCCAAAAACAACACTGCCAATAATATCATAGGTAATATGAAATAACGCCGTGCGCTTACTGTCCCGGCTTGCAGGTATAGATGAAATAACAGCAGTAATACTTGTACCAATATTAGCACCAAAAATAATAAATGCAGAAGTTTGAAAGGGAATTGGAACGCCGCTTAAATGCATTGTAACCAAAAGCCCCATGGTCGCAGACGAGCTTTGCACAATAACCGTAAATATAAACCCCGCAAGCAGCGCAAGAACCGGATTGCTTATGGCGGCTATCATGTCCAAAAATGCGGGATGCGTGCGAAACACCCTAAGGGCATCGCTCATAACCGTAATACTAAAAAATAAAATACCAAACCCAAGTATGGCGTAACCGATATTGCGTATACTCTTTTTCTTAAAAAACAAATGCATAACAACACCAATAAGCATAAATATTGGTGCGTAGGCATCTATACGAAAGGCAATAAGCTGGGCACTAAATGTTGTGCCAACATTAATACCTAAAAGCACCCCAATTGCCTGTGTTAAATTCATTAATCCGGCGTTTACAAAGCCTACTGTAATAACAGATACCGCCGTAGAGCTATTAATAACAATGGTAGCAATGACACCAACAATAGCTGCCAAAAATCGATTAGATGTTGCGCGCTTTAAAATAACTTGCAATTGATCTCCTGCAACAACTTCCAATCCTGTTGATACCATTTTTATGCCGAATAAAAGCAGCCCTAAGCCACCCATGGCTAAAATTATATTTTGTGATAGGTTCATTTGTATCCTCCGTTTTTTAGATATACTTATATTTTATCAAAAAAGAGAGATAAGAACCATCTGGAAAAAATTACTTGTGACTATTCCTACTATAATCATCTGTCCATCTTTACAAAACTGCACTTTCATCACGCAACCGTTCCTACATATATAAATCCTTTTCTGATCGGCGCATCTTCTTTTTGGGAGAATGAAAAATCTTTGCTCTCCATGGCGATGTGGCAAATGGCAATGCCAATATCGATGCGCTCTAATTTATCAAAGAATAAGCCTGATATTGGATCCGGTTTTTTTCTGTAGCAATGAATTTTGCCGTCAGCCCCAATAAAAAACCAGTTTTGCCTGTTCATTCCGCTTGGGGCAAGCCGTGCGGCTTCTATTCGCCCATCATTACCTTCGCTAATTGTTTTTAATGGTTTACGCTTGAAAGCAGTGATATCGCGATATAGCGGTTCAGCAGGCTTACCAAAGGCCATGCAAATAACGTGAGGCAGCCCTGCATTGCCGCTGTCTATTTGTTTTGCGAGCCCTAACCAACATGTGCCAATGCCATTTTCTGCAAGGAATAAATCGATCTGTTGCCCAATAAAGCCGATATTTTCGTAGGACTCGCCAGTGGTTTCGCTTTTAAAAACCAAGTAGTGCGGCGCTTTTATGTTAAACAGGCCCTTTGTTTTTTCAGCAAATTCAATTGAATAGTTTATGCAGGGGAAAAGTGGTTTTAGGTCGTTGATAAATTTCTGGACGCTTTCAAGTACAGCACTATCCAAGATTGTCATGTCAAATTTTCGAATGGATTTTCTTTTACGGATTATTTCGTTCATAAGCCTGTGCTCCTTTACAATTATTTTTGCAGATCAATTATAACATGTCTCTTCTTCTGCGGAAATGGAATTTGTCCCTATACATAATTCGACCAAAAAAAGCCAGACTATTTTTGGGTGATTAACATGAACAAAAACATAAGAACAGACCTGGCAATAGAACTGAGAGAAAACATTTGCACCAGCCAAAATGAAGAAATACCTGGTATAGAAATGCGTGTAGAAGAAGACGAGATTTATGGCGTAACTGTAACATGGGTAGAAGTAACCAACGAAGCGGGTGCCAGCGCAATTGGCAAACCAATTGGCAACTATGTAACCTTAGAATCCCAATGTATGAAAGAAAACGACCCGGAAGCCCATGAAGAAATCGTTAAAATTTTAGCCCGCAAGCTAGGGCATTTGCATAAGCTGCCAAAAGATGCCGTCATATTAGTAATCGGTCTTGGCAACCGCCAAGTAACACCCGACGCCCTTGGGCCAAAGGTATGCGAAAAGCTTTTAGTAACCCGCCATTTAGAAGGTGCAGTGCCATTAGACGTAGAAGGGGAATTACGCGCCGTATGTGCCATAGCTCCCGGCGTTATGGGTATTACCGGAATTGAAACTGCTGAAATTGTAAGAGGCGTAACACAGAGGGTAAAACCTGATTTAATCATTGCAATAGACGCATTAGCCGCACGCCACACTGGCCGTATCAATGCAACTATTCAAATATCTGACACAGGCATTAACCCCGGTGCTGGTATGGGTAATAAAAGGGCATCTATTAACGAAAGCACAATGGGTGTGCCTGTAATCGCTATTGGAGTACCAACAGTAGTAGACGCCGCAACTCTAGTTAACGACGCCATGGAAAACATGCTAGGCGCCATAGCAGCAGCCGCACCCGAAGGCGGCCCATTTTACGAAATGCTGGCAAATATGCAAGAAACCGACAGGTACGGCTTAATTACAGAAATATTATCCCCGGGTAATATGTTTGTGACCCCAAAGGAAGTTGACGCCGTAATAGTCCGCCTTGCAAAAATAATTGCGGATACGCTAAACATTGCCCTTCACCCCGGCATTACAAGGGAAGATGTGAATCGGTATTTGGAGTGCTCCTAGTCTATCGTTCAGTAAAAAGAGAAATATGTAAATTCAGTTGGTAAGGATTTCTTACCAACTGAATTTTTCTAATAATCGCTACGTGAGGTAAGCCAGTAATATGGGTCAACTGCTACAGTGTCTCGTTTAAGCTGCAAATGCACGTGCGGCCCATTGCCACTGCCAAAAATAGAAGGTTGACCAACGCCGCCAATTATTTGGCCTGCTCGTACAATTTCACCTTCGCCTACTAGTTTTTCGTCCATTAATTGTCCTAAGGTAACAACAGTGCCATTACCGTGGTCGATGGTTACATAATTGCCTTGGCGCACATTTCGGCCGACGGCTATCACTCTGCCGTCTGCCCCGGCGCGTACCGGGTCGCCTTCATTGGCAGCGATGCGTAAGTTGTCATTTGTACGGAACTGGTCAAGTGTTGGGTCGTAAATGAGTGAGGTTACGCTAAACGGCATGACAGTGTCACCATAAAGGGGCCACTGCAAGCGGTCATCATCTGTAAATGGTTCGAATGTCACAATTTGCGGAGCCGGATCGGGGTCCGGTTCTGCGGCTTCCGGTTGTGGCGGTTCTGTGGCTGGCTCTGTCGGGTCTTCTATTGCTTCATCTGTCGAAGGGTGAGGTAATGACTCCGGTGCCGGCGGCCTGTCTCGTGGTGATGTTGGGGATGTGGGTGGTGATGCCGGCGGCGAAGTAGGGGGATCTGTCTGTCTTGGTCTAAACCAAGCTTCTTGGTCAATACCGGCCAAATAGCTTTCTACCTGGTCTGCTCCAACGGGAACTGCATCTTCTTGCTCGTAAGCAAATTCTGTGCTTTGGGGCGTTTGTGCGCGGTTAGCAAAGGTTATGACCACTGCAAGCACGGCGACTACACCCAAACATGAATAAAGTGCGATGAAAAATCCTTTTTTTCGAAAAACACTTTCCGAATCAGGTTTACTTTTCATTCGCTCACCTCCTATAGAGAATTTCTCAAACCTTTATAGCAAAAAGTTACTTGGCTATGCGGTTTAATGTTTCTCAAGTATTGCCTGTAGAAGGTGAAATTAAACATAAAATTTTAAGATAACGCACCACGCTTAAAAAGTATCCATTTATCCCTATCTAATGGGTCAACACCTCTGCGTTTTGCAGTAGTTCCTATTTCTAATGGGCATTCTACATATCCGTAAAAGTCTGATTTTATAATACCCTGCCCGGATGTCAGTGACGAAAACCTAATTGCGTAATCCATAGATGTAGCCACAGGCACAATGGCCTCCATTTCCAGCTTTCCACCCCTTACAACAGGGCTGTCAAATTCCCCGCGCATTTTTATGATGTCGCCTATAAGCTTTCCGGAAAGTGCTTCATCAGCCGTAAGTCTGAGTTTTACCAGGGGCTCAAGCAAAACCGAACCGGCATCTTCAAGTGCCTTCATCACTGCAATGGGTGTGGCTAAGAAAAAATCCATTGGATGGGTGTGAAACTTATGGCTTTCCCCTGCGGTAAGTGTAAATAATACGTCCGTAGCTTCCCAGCCAAGCCGTCCTTGTTTTATTGCTTCTGCCACGGCAATTTCTACATGGTTTTGATAGCGGTGTTGTAAAACGCTGCCGCTTATTGCAGATTCGTATCTAAAGCCACTGCCTCTGGCAAGTGGGTCTGCTGTAAGGGTTACGATTGCCCAGCAGGGTTTGGGCATGGTGTAACGTTCTGTGCCTGTGCCGGTGGCAGCCACAGTCTCTTTGTAAATGACAGACGGGGCAGAAAATTCTGCGGCTATGCCGTATCGCTCTTGCAGTAAATACTGTAAAATTTCCAATTGAATTTTTCCCATGATGCGAATGACAAGCTCACGCTCGTTTGGATTCCAGCTATATTCCATAAGCGGATCTTCGTCAGAAAGTTCCGAAATTGCTTGCAGCAATTGATTTTCTTTACCATCTTGGCCATAAACCTGAACAGAAAATAGGGGCGTGGCTATTTTACTGTAGCTGCGGTGAAGTTCCTGGCCTATCATGTCTCCAACTTTTACGCCAGTCATGCCATAAATAGCTGCGATTTCATTTCCGTGCGCGAGGCCCGCGTCTTCACGTTTAGCCCCGGCCAGCCGCCGAATTTGTGTAACCTTTTGCTGAAATGGTACTGCCCCATGGCGAAAAACCGTAACCGTATCCCGGTTTTGCACCGTTCCATCAAACAGCCTAACATGGGCAATTTTGCCCGATGTACCATGTTCGATTTTGTAAACAATCCCGGATAAATCCCCATTTGGGGATGGTGGACTAGCGGGCAAGTATGTTTCGATTGCCGAAATTAGCTCAGGTATGCCAATACCCAGTGCTGCTGCGCCGTAAATGAGTGGAAATGCAGTGCAATCCGTTGTTTGCCGACTGAGGCTTGTCATTGCGCCTTCGCTATTTCCATTTTCGAGATATGCTTCTGCAAGCCCATCATCATTTTCGCATAATTCTAAAATGCTATCCTCAGATATGTGGCAGACTGCGACGGATACGTTCGTATTTCCGGGGTTTGTGAATATATTTATGGGAACTATTTTTGGGCTCAATTCCAATAGCAAAGCCTGCAAAATTTCCTCTGGATTACAGCCCATGCGGTCAATTTTATTGAGGAAAACAATCGTCGGGATGTTCATTTCTCTCAAAGCTTTCCAAAACCGCTCTGTTTGAGACTGAATACCCTCTGCCGCAGATACCACAAGCACCGCGCCATCAAGTACAGACAGTGTCCGCTCAACTTCCCCCGTAAAGTCCACATGGCCTGGCGTGTCTATGATATTTATTTTCAAGTCGTTTACCTCAAGGGTAACTGAGGAAGCCGTTACAGATATGCCTCGCTCTCGCTCTATTGGCAAAAAATCTGTTTGCGTGTTGCCCTTATCAACAGAGCCAAGGGCACGCAGCCCGCCAAATTGATACAGCATTTGCTCTACAGTTGTAGTTTTACCCGCGTCTACGTGGGCTAAAATGCCTAGGTTTAGTAGGTTCATTTGTGGCGGCTCCTTTCTTGTGTTGTCATGGGCAGGTTTGGTTTTTTTAAGGATGTATGCATAAATCCAACTGGTCCGATTTTCGGACCAGTTGGATTATTTTAAGTTTAATACGCGTGCGAATAGCTCATCTTTTTTGTTCAAATTTGGATCTCTCATAACTATATCTAAAAGGGTTTCCAGTATATTGCCTATTTCTTCGCCCTTTGTAATGCCTGCATTTTTTAAATCTGTACCGTTTATAGCTAGGCTGCGTAGGGTGAAGCACTCGCCTTTTTGTTGAATGTCTCGGGACATTTTTAAAATTTCTTCTAGGGAATGCAGGTGATTTGGAGTTATGATAGTTTTCAACGTAATCAAATTCTCAAAATGCGCCTGAGAGACATGACGCAGTATTTTTTTTACCCCATATGCGCGTGCATCATTTACTGGTATGCGATTACAGATGGTGCCTGTATATGTGTTGCTTTGCGCTTTGGTATCGCAAAGTAAATTTTCAATAGCCGAAAGATATTTCAAATAAATCAAAACTTCCTTCATGGTTTTATTATCGTATCGCAAATTGCGCAGTATCAGCTCACACTCTTTGCTGCAAGTCCAGTGTAAAAACAACGCCAAGCCCATTGCCTCAATAGGCGGACATTTTTTTAACCAGGGAATGATTTCTGCTAAATCTCCTCTATATGTTACCCCAAAAAGCATAAACTGCAAAAGCCCTGTAGACTGCAGCAACTCCATAACCTCAACATGGGGCGAAATGATAAGCTTTCCAAATTCCTCCCTCATCCGCTCGGGGCTGATATGTTGCAAATGATGGTTGAGTGCTGATATTGCCTCAAGTATTTTCGCATCAATGCGAAACCCGGTTGCTGCTGCAAACCGAATAGCCCGCAGCATTCTAAGGGCGTCTTCCCCAAAACGGTGCACCGGATTGCCCACGCAGCGAATGATTCCTCTACGTATATCATCCCTGCCGCCAAAAGGGTCTGCAAAGCCCTTGTGAGGGTTATAAGCAATTGCATTCATAGTAAAATCCCGACGGCTTAGGTCTTCTTCTATGTTAGTAGAAAACCACACAGTCTCTGGACGGCGGTTGTCTAAATATTTCCCATCTACTCGGAAGGTCGTAACCTCATAAGGTTGAGAGTCTAGCAAAACAGTTATGGTGCCGTGCTTTATGCCTGTATCCACAGTGCGCTCAAATAATGCTTTAGCCTGCTCCGGCGTTGCAGATGTTGCAATATCCCAATCTTTTGGCTGGGCGCCACGAATAATATCACGCACACAGCCGCCTACAATATAGGCTTCATAATTTGCGGATTCTAAAGTGGTTATAATAAAATTAACATGGAGGGGTAGGGGAATTTTCAAGTTAGTCACCTCTGATACAGCAATTGACCTTGAAAACAACCGAAAGCAAGACCAAAACCCAGAGCCTTTCACTGCGGTTTCGGGCAAAGCTTGAGGTAATTTTCAAGTGAATTGTCCATTTAAATCATATCATAGACATGGCTAAATTGCATCTTATTCCCTTCAAAGAGTATCTTGTTTTACGACCTTGAAAATGGAATTATCTTATGGCATACTATACCTCGGTTGTACATTTTTCGCAGAATAATGGAGGGTTAACAGCACTATGATAGGTGAAATGCAAATAGTTTTTATCATTCTATTCATCACTACATTATGTTTTGCACTACCCAAATTTCGTTCAGACTTAGTGGCATTGTGTTCGCTTTTGGCACTATTTTTGACAGGTGTAATCAATGTGCAGGAGGCATTGGCCGGTTTTTCTAGCACAGTAGTGATTATGCTGGCAGTACTATTTATTGTAGGCGAAGGAATTTCCCAAACAGGGCTTGCCGGAAAAGCCGGTAATTTGCTTGTAAAACTAACAGGAAACAGCGAGTTTAAGATGCTGCTTTTTGTAAAACTCCTGGTAGCGATACTCGGCTGCTTTATTAGTAACACGGGCACTGTAGCCATTTTAATGCCTGTCGTGGTAAACCTGAGTATGAAAATGAACATCCACCCAGGAAAGCTTCTAATGCCGCTGGCCTTTGGCGCCGGTATGGGCGGCGCACTAACACTCATTGGCACCGCGCCTAACCTACTTGCAAGAGATGCGCTGATTAACCATGGGTTTCCGGGCTTATCCTTTTTTGATTTTACACCGATAGGTGTCATTATCCTTTTTGTGGGCATTATCTATATGTGGTTTATTGGGCGCAGATTGCTGGACAAGCCCTATGAAGAAAAGTCTAAAATCGCCGATACAATTAATGTATCGGAACTGTTGCACCAGTACCAAATAGATAAAAAGCTCCATTATGTGCAGGTGCCTATAGGCCATGAGATTGTTGGCAAAACTTTAAAAGAACTAAAGTGGGCCGGTCGTTTTCATGCAACTGTCCTAAAGGTACGAAAAAAATCAACAGCCAAGGTACTGCCATTTTTGCCTGTAAATGGCTCTTCTCAAGCATTGGTAGAGCCTTCTTATAAATTAGAGGCGGGAGATGTTTTGCTAATCTATGCAGATACTGCTGCATTGCAAGGGCTTTTAGAAGCAGAAAAACTGGAAACAATCTCTCGTGATTTAGTGGAAGGTCTTAGTATCCAAGATGAAAATATCGCCGAGGTTATCTTAACGCCCCAATCAAATCTCACAAATCAGTCGATCAAAGATATTCAGTTTAGAGATAAGTACGGACTGACGGTGTTATCTATAAAAAGCCGCAGCCAAAGCGTAGAAGCCCTATCTGTACAAAATAAACTAAGCTATGGCGATGCTATGCTGGTTTACGGTAAGTGGAAAAACATCGACATTTTAGCAAAAGAAAAAAGTGATCTTGTCGTCATTCACCATGCGGCGGTTGAACCGGAAGCATCGTCATTCAAGCCTGTTCGCGCTATGTTGGCTGGTGGGATTATTTTACTCATGATTGTAATGTTGGTTTTAGAGTGGATTCCTGCGGTAATGACTGTGCTCATCGCTGGGATATTGATGATTTTTACAGGCAGTGTGCGCAGTACAGAGCAGGCGTATCGCGCAATACACTGGGATATTATCATATTAATTGCCTGTATGCTGCCAATGGCTACCGCATTAGAAAATACCGGTGGCATCACTTTTATAGCTGACGGCATTATTAATGCCTTGGGTGATGCCGGCCCTATTGCGGTAATGGCCGGGCTTTATGTAATGGCCTCTCTTTTTGGGGTGTTTATCAGCAATACGGCTACGGCAGTTTTGTTTTTGCCAATTGCGATTTTGGCTGCACAGGGGGTCGGGGTTAGTCCGTTGCCATTTGTAATGGCGGTTACCTATGCTTCTAGTATGTCGTTTGCCACCCCGGTGTCTACTCCGCCAAATGCCATGGTGATGGTGGCGGGTAAGTATCGGTTTATCGATTATATGAAGGTTGGTATTCCCTTGCAGTTTATTGTTGGGATAATTGTTATCGGGGTACTGCCTTTGTTTTTTCCGTTTTAAGAGTTTAGCTTTAGGTGAAGCTGGGGCGTGTTTGGAATTTTCCAAACACGCCTTAATTTTTTTACAAAATTATAGAATTTCTTGTAAATAAGTCTATCATATTTCTAACATTTCGTATAACATAGACATACGATTATAAATACAGAAAGGTGATGCAAAATGCAATACAGAACATTAGGAAAAACAGGACTAAAAGTAAGTCTACTAGGACTAGGCTGCATGCGTCTGCCCTTTATTAACAACGAAGCCCATTTAGGCGTTGACATGGAGGCCGCCCTCGAACTTATCCGATACGCGGCAGACAACGGTGTTAACTATTTTGACACAGCATTTGGCTACCATAATAAGGAGAGCGAATCCATTTTAGGCCAAGCGCTGGAACATAAGCGTAAAGACGTTATTTACGTAACCAAGCAACCCTTTTGGGAAATGCGGGACCAAGCAACCATACGCACAAACCTAGAAAACACCCTAAAAAAACTCCGCACAGACTACATCGACGTATATCTGCTGCACTGCATACAGCCCCGCGCATGGGGAGATATTCAGCAGAAGGAAATATTTAAAGAGTTTGAAAATTTTAAACGAGAAGGTCTAATTAAGCATATTGGCTTCTCCTACCACGGAGATTATGAAACCTTTACAGATATTGTTGAAAAATATCCATGGGAAGTGTGTAAAGTACAGCATAATTTGTTGGACATTAACCGAGAAGTAACACCCAAAGGCATAGAATTCGCAGGCAAGAGAGACCTGGGCATTGCCATCATGGAACCACTGCGTGGTGGTGGGCTTTCTACAGTATCATCCGCTGTAAAAAGCATATATGATAACGCCCATATCAAGCGCACTCCTACAGAATGGGCATTCCGTTACTTGGTTAATATGCCGGAAGTTTCTGTTATCACAAGCGGAATGTCAAACATGCAGCAGTTAAAAGAAAATATTGCCATGTTTTCACAGGCAGACATGCTTGCAAACTCCCTTACAGATGCGGATAACGCGGTGATATCTTCTGTACGCAAAGCTTACGAGTCTGCCGTATCAATCCCATGCACACAATGTAATTACTGCGTGCCTTGCCCGGCAGGGGTGCAAATACCAAATATTTTTGGCCTGTACAACGATGGACATCGCTTTGAACATTTCGATCAGCCCCGCCGTTCTTACATGTTTGCCAGAAGAGGAAACGGCGATGCGTCAGCATGCACCAGCTGTCAGTTATGCCTAAAAAAATGCCCGCAGGAAATTAATATCATAGAAGAATTAAAAACCGCACACGCCGCCCTAGACGGCTGGAACGAATAGCCATGCCTTTAATTCTGCCAAAAGTCGGCGAGTTTGAATACGAAGAAAAGCGATCCAAATTTTTGGGATATTGCGCGGCTGTTAACAACGAAAGCGAAGCAAAGGCGGTCATCGCTCAAATTCGTGCTACCCACCCAAAGGCGAACCACAATGTGTTTGCCTATTCCACCTTAGACGATAATATCATTCGGGCAAGTGACGATGGCGAGCCAAGCGGCACCGCCGGTGCCCCTGTGTTAAATGTGTTTGAAAAAACCGGCGTTATAAACTATGTGTGCGTAGTAACCCGCTACTTTGGCGGCACGCCCCTTGGTGCCGGCGGCCTTGTGCGCGCCTATTCAAAAACAGCCAAGGGTGCTATGGATAATGCCGGCCCCACACCACAAATTACAACCAAGTTATACAAAGTAACCTGTGCCTATAACCGCTTCGACCAGGTAAAATATAATTTTGAAAAGCAGGAAATTCCTATTCTAAAATCGGAATTTACCACCCATTGTGAACTGACTGTAGAAGTAACAGAGTTTCAAGAATCAGAATTTTTAAACAGTGAAATTTACACTGTAGAAGCACTGAAAGTTTCTAAACATGGGGTGAAAACATGGTAAAACTATCTGCACGCGCAGCGTGCACCCGTAGCGGACGCGAAGGAAGTGCAACTGGGCTTTGCCCAGTGGAACGGCGGGGTTTGGGGCAGAGCCCCATTAAAATGAAATTATTAATAATCTCCGGCACGCCAAAAACCGATGGTGTAACATATTCATTTGTAAAAGTGGCGGAAGAAACAGCAAAAGAACTAAACATAAACGCAGAAACAATTCGCCTGTCATCCATGGATATTACTAAATGCAAAATGTGCGGCGATGGCTGGGGCATCTGTTTCCAAGAACACCGGTGCATATTTGGCGATGCAGACGGATTTAACGCCCTTCAAAAAAAGGTGATGGAAGCCGATGCCTATATATACATCACCCCTGTGTACTGGGGCGAAATTAGCGAAGAAATGAAAATTTTTGTAGACAAGTTAAGGCGCTGCCAAGCAACCAAACAGTGGGATAGCCGCGAAGATGAAGTCTCCTTTCACAAGAGTAAACCCAGCATTGTTGCAGTTGTTGCAGGCGGTGGCGGCGGCGGAGTCATATCCGCTTTTGGCGATATGGAGCGCGCTATTACACAAATGAGCGGCGATGGCTGGCCACGAGAAGAAGCCGGAATTTTTGACTGGATCTCCGTAAACCGTTGGAACCAAGACTACAAGCGGGAGGCATTTAAATCTGCCATCACAAAAATGGTTAATTATCACATTTGTCCTAAATTTACCACCGTAAAACCCTTACCCGATTACAAAATACACATGGAATTTGACAATGGAGAAACCCGCATTTTTGATATGAAGCCTTACTTAGATATTTCTCAATACGTGGTACTAAAAGACGTTGAACGCTTTAACAAAATGAAGATTACAGGGTTTTACATCGACTGGGGTTCTCGCGTAGACATTGGCATAGAGATACTATACAAAGAAAGCAAAGCCATTTAACATCTAGTACCCATAATGAGTGGATAGGAGGAAAAAATGCAAATCTTAGATTTCTACAGATACAGAGCAGAAGACCGCCTGCTGCACGGCGGTGACTACAACCCAGACCAATGGCTTAACCAGCCAGATATCCTAGCCAACGACATATCTCTAATGGGAAAAGCTAAAACAAATACCTATAGCATAGGTATTTTTGCATGGGCGGCGCTAGAGCCGGAGGAAGGTGTTTTCAACTTTCGTTGGTTGGATGAAATTATTGATAAGATCGACAACATGTGTGGTAATGTAATTTTAGCAACCCCCTCTGGGGCAAGGCCTGCATGGCTTTCTCAAAAATATCCAGAAGTATTGCGCACCAATAGCCGAGGCGAAAAAATGCGCCATGGGGAGCGTCACAACCACTGCTTTTCGTCCCCTATCTATCGTAAAAAGGTTCGCAAAATAAACCGCAAGCTGGCTATGCGATATGGGCATCACCCGGCACTTTTAATGTGGCACATTTCCAATGAGTATAGCGGCGAATGCTACTGTAACTACTGCAAAAAAAAATTCCGTAAATGGATTAAGAAAAAATACGTAACGTTAGACGCCCTAAATCAAGCCTATTGGAGCGCGTTTTGGAGCCATACCTACACGGACTTTTCTCAGGTAGAGCCGCCATCACCAATTGGCGAAAACAGCGTTCACGCACTAAACCTAGACTGGAAGCGCTTTGTAACCCACCAAACCATAGATTTTTACTTGCATGAAAGGGACGCAATAACGGAAATCGTCGAGGATATTCCCATTACCACAAATATGATGGGGGACTTCTATGCCCCAACACCATTTGCCGGGCTTGATTACGCGCCATTGGCAAAAGAGGTTGACATCATATCTTGGGACGCATACCCGCCATGGCATAACGACTACGAAACCACCGCCAGTGTTGGCGCCCGCCTGGCTTTTATGAACGACTACTTTCGCACATTAAAAAACCAGCCCTTTTTAATACTGGAATCTACACCGAGCATGGTAAATTGGCAGCCGGTTAACAAGCCAAAACGCCCTGGTATGCACATGTTATCGTCCGTGGCATGTTTGGCTCATGGGGCAGATTCTATAATGTATTTCCAGTGGCGCAAATCTCGTGGGTCTTTTGAAAAATTCCACGGCGCGGTGGTAGACCACGATAATTCTGAAGACAATCGGGTGTTTAAAGATGTGAAGGCTGTTGGAGAAATGCTGGCAAAGGTGAAGGAAATTAAAAACAGCACAACTCCGGCAAAGGTAGCACTTTTATACGATGTAGAAAGCATGTGGGCCTTAGACGACGCAAAGGGCTTTGACAACACAGATAAAAAATTTCCACAAACAATTTTTGCACATTATACGAGCATGTGGAATAAAAATATCCCGGTAGACGTTATTACGCCTGATAGAGAATTATCTAAGTACGCCCTAATTATTGCACCAATGTTATACATGGCAAGCAAAGTGATGATTAAAAAGCTAAAAAATTTTGTACATGGGGGAGGGCGGTTAGTTTCTACTTACATTTCCGGAATGGTGGATGAAAATGACCTTGTGTACTCAGGCGGCTTTAACAAAACTTTTGGTGAAATTTTTGGCATAAACGTAACCGAAACAGATAGCTTGTACCCAAAAGACAGAAACAGCATAACAGGACTCGACAAAGATTATGAAATAGTCGACTACTGCGCGTTAATCGACGCCCTTGGCGCAGAGGTTCTAGCCACCTACGGAAGCGACTTCTACAAAGGCACTCCCGCAGTGACAAAGCACAATTATGGCAACGGCCGCGCGTATTTTATAGGTGCACGCACCCAGGATGATTTTTTACAGGACTTTTATGATAAACTGCTGACCACAGATTTAACTTTGGCAGACGTAAACACGCCGCCAATAACAGGTGATGTAGGGGTTTCTATACAAACGCGTATTAAGCCAAAGTCAAAGGCAAGCTACTATTTTGTAATGAACTTTACCGAAGCGGAAAAAACGATAATATTAGCGCAGGCCATGACGGATATTGTAACAGACCAGGAAATATCCATTGGTGAGCATAAGCTGCCGCCATACGGCACGCTGGTATGCAAAGTCAAGCATGCTTCAGAAGATGACGGAAAGACACTTGCTGAATTGCTCACTTGCGACTGGTAATTAAAGCGTCCACAAATAGGTAATAGGAGGAATCTTACATGAAAGTAATATTAGTAAACGGAAGCCCAAAAGAAAAAGGCAGCACATTTACGGGGCTTAGCATAATTAAAGAACAATTATCAAATAACGGTATAGACTCAGAAATTTTTCAAGTAGGAAACAAGCCGGTTATAGGTTGCACAGCCTGTAATAGCTGCAAAAAAGGCAATCCCATCTGCGCATATAACGACGACGCGGTAAACACCGTAGCCGCAGCCTTCAAGGATGCGGATGGCTTTATCATAGGCTCGCCGGTACACTTTGCCGCCGCGTCTGGCGCGGCCACTTCGTTTATGGATCGCCTATTTTACAGCATAGACCGGCAAGCCTGCAGAATGAAATTTGGCGCAAGTATCGTCGTTTGTAGGCGCGGCGGCAATTCCGCGGCATTCGACCAGTTAAACAAATATTTTACCATTTCCCAAATGCCCTTAGTATCATCATGTTATTGGAACGGCTTTCATGGCACAAAACCGGAAGACATATACGCAGACGAAGAAGGCGTGCGCATCCTAAGAACACTGGCAGACAACATGGCCTACCTCATAAAATGTAAACACCAAAGCAATATACCACTGCCAGCCCCGCTACCGCCTGCAAGAACGGATTTTATACGATAAACCGCGAAGCACGAGGGTAATTTTTATAGAGCAGTGGTAGATGATGCAGATGTTGCCATTGTATTTGAAAACTATCCTGTGGACGAGGTGGAACAAGAAATAAACGTCTACCGCATTATCTATGCCAAGAAAGATATCTTTAAACGGCTAGGTGACTAGGTCGATGACTGCCAATAGAAAAAACGAGAGCAGCCCCCAAATACAATGCGATAATTAGCACTATATTGGGGGCTGTTTACATATAATTACACTTTGTACGCTATGAATGAGATAATACAATCACCACAATTTCTGGTGGATTGAAAATACGAGGAATACGTGGGTGGTAGGTGGCCAAACCGCGGCTAACGACAAGCGTAAGCTCATTGTAAGTATAGGCCCCACCCGCAAATCGGGGGAACCAACCTTGGTCTGGTGCGACAAGGCCATTGAGAATAAAGGGGATGCGCACTTGTCCGCCGTGTGTATGGCCTGCAGCAACCAAGTCAAAGTATTGGGAGTGTAGTTCGATATTTTCAGGTCTGTGCGTGAGAAGTACTTTGAAATAATCATCAAAGTTGCTTAGACTTCCGAATAGCTCCTGCTTTGCCTCAATATGATTATAATCCGGAAACGCATTTATTTTATCAGGGTCTTCTAATCCGGCAATTACCAGCCGGTTGCCATTAATATAAACTTGCTCAAGCTCATTTGATAAAATCTGTATATTATATGATTGAATAATACTGCGGATAATGTGAATATTATCGCTATTTGTACCCCAGTATTCGTGATTGCCTGTTACATAGAAAATAGGTGCAATATTTTGAATACCCTCAAGGAATAGCCTAGTAGGCTCATTGAGTATCGCATCAACCATAATATCTCCTGCCAATAGGATTATATCCGGATTTTGAGACGCAATGCTATTGATTAATGGCTGCTGGTCACTTCCAAAAAGTGTACTGTGCAAATCAGAAAGTAACACAATGCGCACCGAGCTGCATTCTGCTATCTTACATGATATTATCTCGTATGTTCTTGTAGTCAGTCTGTTATTAAAAGCAAATACCAAAATCAGAACAACGCCAAGCAGAATAATGCGCCATAAGTACTTCTGTTTCCTTGTTGCCACGCTATACATTTTCACCATCACCTAATGTAAAATGACTCGATTGATATTGTCAATAGTAATTTCATGCGCTTTCAACGGCTGGTTTTTACCCCAACCGCCAAACACATCTTCAAATGCCTCTACAGTGGGGTTAAACCAGCCCCGCTGCTCAGGCATCCGTAAAGGGGAGTCAGGTGGATTTCGGTTAAGACTCAAAAAGGGTTTGATGCGTATTATTTAAGTCCATCACGCCAATTCCAATTGATTTTCAATAAGCGTACATATTTCTGATAAATACTTGCACTCCAACGCTCCAAAGCGGTCAAGCTCTGGGCTGTCAACATCCAAAACCCCAAACACTTTACCATTTTTAATTAGAGGAATGACTATCTCCGACCTGCTTGCAGAATCACAGGCGATATGTCCGGGGAATTTTTCAACATCCGCAACCACTTGGGTTTTTCGCTCTGCTACGGTTGTGCCGCACACGCCTTTGCCAACCTGTATCCTAATACAAGCAGGCAGGCCTTGAAACGGCCCAAGTACAAGCTCCCCATCTTTCATAATGTAAAACCCTACCCAGTTTATCCTATCCATATATCCATTAATCACGGCGGATATGTTAGCAAGGCTGGCGATTACGTCTTTATCATCTTCTAGCACACGCTTTGCCATGTATGTCATCAGTTTATAGTTTTGTTCAAGATCCTCTTGTTTTTTTATCCGGTACACTAAATCACACTCCTTATGTTTTATGGGCTGTAGCATGATTATAACACTGCTCGAATAAAAAAACACTTGACAATTACAAAATTGTTACGATAATTAAAATACAATTGAATAGGATGTTTTCACATTTCGAGATAACCTCTCGAAGCGGCGGAATAGGGTGAGAATCCCTGCGAGCGGGTCACTGTGATGTGGTACGAATTAAAATCGTTGCCAATAAGTCAGATACGCTGTGATACATCATTAGCTTCCCCGGACGGAGCTATGCGTTTTTTGTGGTATTTTTTTGTATGCCATAATTATTAAGCATGTTCCGCCATATGTGCGGCACATGCTTTTTTGTTTTCCAGCAAATATAAGGGAGTAGGGGGTATATGAAAAATTGTAGTGTTGTACAAAGCTCAAAATAAGAAAAAATCAAGCTGAAAGCATATGCTTCACAGCAAAAAGAGAGGAATTTACCTTTGAGGAGAACAAAGTTTAAGTCACAAACCACTGCAATTTTACTAGCGTTCATTACGGTGTTTAGCCTTGTACCAATGTACGTGTTTGCAGAATATGATTTGGTTTATGAACAAAGCGCAGGAGACGCACCCGAGGATAATACTTATGTTGAATCCGACAACCCAGCCTATCCCGAAGCAGAGTACCCTTACACAGCATATCCAAATTACGCACCGGAAGACGAACCCACTACTTATGACGAGCCACAACCATATGCCGCGATGACTCCACTTTCTGGCGACGGCTATATAACAGTATTCATTACCTTCGAAGGCTTTAATCTTGGCCATGGTTTTTACGTAGAGCCAACTGCAGTAACCGTTCCTATAGGTGCCACTGCGGCTTATGCCACGCTGGCTTTGCAGGACATGCATCCTAACCTAGGCCGCGTACCTAATTGGGTTTCACATCGTGGTGGCACGGGTTCAGGTTTTTATATGGAGGGCATTCTCGGATTTAATCGTGACTATGTAAATCTGCCAAGCTACCTAACAACACCGGAAATGGGATGGTTTGCAGGTATGTTCAACTTTGGCGATGCTATTGCAGGTGGCGACCTTTTGGAGTTTACATTTACATTTATGTCCGGTTGGATGATAACGGTCAATAATGTTCTTATCTCCGAAAGCGCCGGTGCATTTATGCTGAATGACGGCGATGTAATTCGCTGGCAATTTACCGTATACGGACTTGGTGCAGATGTAGGCATAGACAGCGGTTGGGGTAATATTCCGCCATTTATCATGCATGACAGAACCGATCTTATACGCGCACTATTTAACCCAAACGCCGCTCAATCAGCCAGGCAGAATGCGCTGGATGTGATTATCAATCCCCTCGCGACAACAGAAGAAATAGCAGCGGCACATGACGCCCTCATTTCCGGCACCGCAGCCACTCCTGTTAACAGAGGTTATCTACTAGCAGCCATTGAATCTGCACAAGAACGAACAGAGGCCGATTATACAGCAGAAAGCTGGCAGGTACTTCAAAGCGCATTGCTAAGTGCCGTAAATATAAACGACGATACAAATGCAACACAAACCCAAATAGATGAGACAACCACCACACTAACAGCCGCAATAACTGCGCTTATACCTTATGTACAAGCCACCACATGGCAAACAGCCATGGCACGCGGATTAGACTATATTGTTTCCACTGTTACCACACCTCACTTTGGTTCTGTTGGCGGCGAATGGGCAGTGCTTGCCCTTGCACGCGCCGGACATCCTGTGCCCGATGGATATTTTGAAACCTATATCCACCAAATTGGCGAAAGGCTAATGAATATTGGCATCACCACAGACCCAAACAGCACACAAAATGCAGGTGGGCGATATCCCCTTAACCGCATATACAATCCGGCAACAGGTAAATACGAAGTAAGACTTGGCAATCAGGCCCAGTCAACGGAAAATTCTCGTCTGATACTTGCCCTTACCTCACTGGGCATAGATGCCTCAAACTTTACCCACAACGGCGTAACCTTTGACCTGGTTGCACAATATGGGCAAAGAAATAATGCCACAAGCAACCAAATGTGGGGAGAATTGCAAGGCATAAATGGCCCCATTTTCAATCTCATTGCATTAAACTCCCGAGGTTGGGATGCCCCATATGAAATTTCTGATAGAACATGGGTTGGCGGCACAACAACATCAAACCCCATTACCCTTGACCAGAGAATTGAGTGGGTGCTGAATGTGCAGCTAAGTAACGGTGGTTGGACACTAAGCCACTTTAATGCGGCCAACACCAATACAGTAAATCTGCCATCCGACCCGGATATGACAGCCATGGCAATTCAAGCCCTTGCGCCATACACACACATGCCTGCCATTGCAGCTGCAATTGACAGAGCACTAACAGAACTTGCCAGAACCCAATTGCCAAACGGCGGCTGGACCTCTATGGGCAACGATAATGTGCAAAGCCCCGGGCAAGTAATTGTTGCATTAACAAAGTTGGGCATAGATCCAACCACAGACCCAAGGTTTACAACAGCAAACGGCAGCAACCCTGTTTCTACCCTATTAAGATTTTTCGATCCAATTACAGGGGGCTTCTTTCATCCCCAAGTAAGTGCAGCAGGGGGGGCGGTAAACCTTATGGCATCAGAGCAGGCAGTCTACAGCCTTGTTGCATATTGGCGTTTTGTGCAAGGCATGAACTCCCTGTATAACATGAGCGACGCCTTTGCACCACCTCAGGCTCCAGTGGATAGAACTGCACTTAACGCGATAATTACAAGCGCACAGGCGCGTACGGCCGCCAATTACACCTCAGCCACATGGTCGGCTATGCAAACAGAACTTGCAGCCGCAATACTTGTGCGCGACAATACAAACGCAACCCAGGCAGACGTCGATGCCGTAGTGGGCAGATTAAATACAGCAGTCAATGCACTTGCATTTGTACAGCACATAAACTTTACGATGCTCGACAATGCAATTGCTTCCGCCGCGGCACGTGTACAGTCAAACTACACCCCCGAAAGCTGGGCAAGAATGCAAACTGCCCTTGATATTGCAAGGCAAGTACGCAACGATATCAATGCCTCCCAAGTTGCTGTAAATACAGCTGCCAATAATTTAGCTGATGCAGAAGACGCGCTTGTAGAAATCGGCAGCCTAGGGCCGGGCGGGCCAAGAGTCTCGTTAGTAGTGTACAACCCGAATGTAAGATCGGGCGACCCTATATACTTCCTTCAAGGCGGCACTGTAAGGCAAATGTACATCTATATCAACTATCCCTACGAAACCGCATACAGCATATTACGCCGGCCGGAATTAGGCCTGTCCATCCACTCAAGCGGGCACCACACTTGGGCCGGAATGTATGTAGAGGCCATAAACAATTTTGGCGAGTTTGACGGCGGCCCTCTTTCTGGCTGGATGTTTGCCGTCAACCGTGTATTCCCGGCACGCTCCGCATCATTAGTCAATTTAAGGGATGGGGACAGGCTTTACTGGCTGTACACCTATGAGCTTGGAAGCGACATCATTCCAGGGTTTGGTGTATATGAAGGAGACGGTTTAGGCGTAAACAGAACGGCTTTAAGAGCCGCAATAAGACTAGCCGAGCAGCGCATTCAAACAAATTACACAACAGAATCTTGGGCACAATTCCAAACCGCATTAAACGCGGCAAGACATGCGTACAACAACCCTGCCGCTACACAAGGGGAAATTAATACAGCAGAAAGTGATTTAAGCGCGGCTTATGACGGTTTAGTTGAATCAGATCAATCAGAGGGCTTTCCCGGCACATGGGTGGGAGATTACTTAGAGGATGAATACGATGAAGTATACGAAGAAGAGATCCCCGACCCGGAAGCCACACTTGACGAATATATGTTAGCCGATGGCGAGGCAGTTGCCTCTGTTGTCTATGATCTTATTCAACAAGCGATAGATACAGGAGCTACAGGCGTTATTTTTTTTGTTCCAACAATTTCAGGCAGAACCGAATTGGGGTTTAACGTCAGCACCCTTAGAGAAGCCGCCGCCGCAGGACTTAGTCTAACCATTCGTTCTGATATTGCGGCAATTACACTGGACGTAGCAACCCTTGCAGGCATTGCATATGGCATGGATGATGAAGCCCTCGTGCATATAATTGCCGATATGTACAATGTACAAGCCAATGCACCGCAACAAGAAGCCATTGGCAATAACAGGGCAATAAAGCTTACAATTATGGTTGGCAACACCCTAATCAGCAATTTCGAAGGAATAATAACAATTGTAATATCCTACACCCCAAGCGTAACTGCACAAGATCACGACCTATTAACCGTGTATCATGTAGACATCTACGGCAATACAAACGAAATGGCAGGTGCCCGGTACGAAGGTTCTAATATCACTTTTACCACAAGCCATTTTTCAATATTTTTTATAAGTGAATGGATAAGCCCATTTATAGATGTTTCCCACAATGCTTGGTATTTCCGCAGTGTACGCTTTGCATATGCAAATGGGCTAATGATAGGCACAGGACCTGAGCAGTTTTCACCAAACACCAATCTCTCCCGTGCAATGATGGTTACACTCCTATGGCGCATGGCAGGCATGCCAGCTGTGGCAAGCACCAATAGCTTCTGTGACGTAGCAGATGGACGCTGGTACTCAGATGCAATCGCATGGGCAAAGGAAAGCAATATTGTTAACGGCCATGACGACGGCACATTCGCACCACAAGAAAATATGACCCGGGAGCAGCTGGCGCTTATATTCAAAAACTTTAGCAGCTTTAACGGCACCCATGTTTTTGCAGATACCTTTGCCAGTGAATTTGCCGATGCCGATAGCATTTCCCCATGGGCGCTAAACGCAATGATGTGGGCAAACACAAATGGCTTAATAAACGGCCGCACAATGTCAACCCTTGTACCCGGTGGCACAGCAACCCGCGCAGAAGTTGCAGAAATAATCCAAAGATTTATAGAGATGTAATAAAATATTCAATTTCAACCGACTCCAAAATGTCATCGGTTGAAAATAAACCGCCTCGGAAACTGAGCGATGGCTAGTTTCCGAGAAAGGTTTAATAGATATGGAGAAAAATATGCGTAGGATATTATCAATCTGTTTAATTTTTGTATTGCTTATCGGGTTCATTCCACCAACGCCGGTGCAAGCACACCAGTCTACCACAACAGACTGGGAATATGCCATGAACCGCTCTTTAGACTGGATACGCGAAGCAGTAGTACCCCACCCACTTGTAGGGTTTGTTGGCGGCGAATGGGCAGTGCTTGCCCAGGCACGTGCCGGGCGGGTAACGACGGATGACCCATGGGTTTTAGGCTGGCTTGCTGACCTTGAAAGAATGCTTGCAGAAGTGGACCGTTTAAAAGCCGAAGGCCACAACATACAAAACCCCAGATCCGCAGGTACATTCCCCGGCGGTATGCGCCGCTGGACAGACTTTCAGCGTGTAACCCTTGCCCTTAGCTCCCTTGGGTTAGATGCATCTAACTTTAATGGACGAGACCTCACAGCCATATACAGCACCTTTGTTCCGGGGCATGAACGTCACGCACTAAACATGACTATAAACGTAGACACATTTGCCTTAATTGCACTAGACACTAAGCCCCATAACGGCGATAGAGACGCTTTCATCCAGTGGTTATTAACAGATCAATCCCCACGCGGTACATGGAGCCTTGGTACTTTTGATTTAGATGTGACTGCAATGGCAGCCCAGGCCTTAGCACCCTATTACCACAGTAACCCCGCGGCCAAAGCCGCAGTGGACCGTGCGCTAGACTGGTTGCGCCTTCAAAATTTCCCCGACCCAGAAAGCACCGCACAAATGGTCGTACTTTTAACCGCACTTGGTGCAGATTTTGCAGATGAAGCCGCATACTATGTAAATTGGCTTTTGCGTTGGTTCGACCCTGCAAGCGGCGGCTTTAGAAGGCCAACGCCAACCAGCCCTGTAAACCACATGGCAACAGAACAAGCAGCCTATGCCCTTGTTGCATATTGGCGTTTTGTAAATGGCATGACCGCACTTTATGATATGAGCGATATGTTTGAAAGAGGCGCTGTAGAAGTACCAGAACTTGACTTGTCGGCAGGTATGGTTGGTTTGCCGAGCAGGCACACAGATGTGAGGCCGGTCGCAATTGTATCACCAGGCCGGGCATTTGCAGACATACAAAACCATCCAAGCCGCCATGCAATAGAAGCCATTGCAGCGCGCGGTATTATAAGCGGCAGGACAGATACAGCCTTTGCCCCAAGCGAAACCATGACCCGGGCAGAGTTTGCTGCCATTATCACACGAGGGCTTAACTTGCCGGAAGTAACCAC
>Ga0123355_10000815_pt1 | contig 42735 bp, 37 predicted proteins | sample TergutEmb28metaG_3_FD_89872 | JGI IMG/M metagenome (GOLD analysis project Ga0123355, IMG submission 89872) | Embiratermes neotenicus P1 segment gut microbial communities from Petit-Saut dam, French Guiana - Emb289 P1 | ecosystem: Host-associated > Arthropoda: Insects > Digestive system > Gut ...
AACTCAAGTATCTCTTCCGGCGAAAGCTTTCCGATAAAGCTTGCCCCGTTGTCCTCAATAACCTTGTCAACCATATCTTTTTTAAGCCCTTGAAGAGCCATGATCTTTTCCTCTATACTATCTTTCGCTACAATGTTAAACACCTGCACCATGCGTGTTTGGCCGAAGCGGTGCGCACGGTCGGCGGCTTGTGCCATTACAGCCGGGTTCCACCATGGGTCGTAGTGCATCACTACGTCCGCGCCGGTAAGGTTGAGTCCGGAGCCGCCGGCTTTGAGTGATATAAGGAAAACGCCGTACTCGCCTGCATTGAACCGTTCAACCATGTCCATCCGCTCCCGCGATGGCGTCGCGCCGTCTAAGTAAAAGTATGGAATGCTAAGTTCATCTAACTGTGCGCAAAGTATGGCAAGCATCTTTGTAAATTGTGAGAAAATAAGGGTTCTGTGCCCTCCGGCCAGTGATTGCAAAAGCGTTTCGATTGTTAGGTCCAACTTGCCGCTGCCGCCTGCGTAGTTGTCGATAAAAGTGGACGGGTGGCAGCAAATCTGCCGCAAGCGCGTGAGCATGGATAGAATTTCAATGCGTTTTTCCTTACCCATTGCCGCTATTTCTTCCAATTCGCCTTTCGTTTTAAGTAAATATGCCTCATATAAAAGTTTCTGTTCATCCGTCATGTCGGCGTAAAGGGTTGTTTCGACTTTTTCCGGAAGTTCGGTCAGTACTTCGGTTTTTAAGCGTCGCAAGATAAATGGCTGGATCTGGCGGCGCAGGGCGGCGGACGCCTTGGCGCAGTTGTTTTTAAGTATCGGCGACTCATAGGTTTTGGTAAATTTGCTTGCTGAAAATAAATAGCCGGGCATACAGAAATCGAAAATGGACCATAACTCACTAAGCGAGTTTTCTATCGGTGTTCCGGTTAGAGCCAGGCGCACGGCGGCGTTGAGGCGTTTAACGGACTTGGCGTTCTGTGTGCCGGGGTTTTTGATGTTTTGCGCTTCGTCGGCAATGACATAGCGGAATGGTGCGTCGCCGTAGGCATCTATGTCGCGTTTAAGCATATCGTAGGTGGTGATAAAGACGTCGATGCCGTTTTCCTGCGAGCGGTATAAATCCTCACGCCTTTTTGCTGCCATTCCGGAGATGATGGCGGTGTTGAGATCCGGTGCGAAGCGAGATATCTCTTTTTCCCAATTATATATAAGCGAAGTCGGCGCAACGACGATGGACGGTAAGCGGTCTTTCTCTGAATAGTTTTCTTTATATAGAAGAAGCAAAGCTATTACCTGTAAGGTTTTGCCAAGCCCCATATCGTCAGCTAAAATGCCGCCGAAGCCGTATTTGCTGAGGGTAGACAGCCAGCGCACGCCCTCTTTCTGATACGGGCGCAGTATATTTGCAAGTGACGCCGGTAGGGTAAAATCTTTTTTTGTGCCTTTTGCGGTTATATCAATAAAGTCTTCTACAATACGCCTAACACCCTCGTCAAAGTTAAGTTCATTGCCATGTGACTTTACCAAATCCGCCGCATATAATGCGCGGTAATTCTGCACGGTTATCGTATCTTTTTTTATGTCCTTCTTAGAAACATCAAGCCCCGTAAACAGCTCATCTATTTCGTCAAAAACATATTCGCTGCCGTCAAAGCCGATATACCTGCCATTTGGTAATTTATGGTATGATTTTTTAAGGCGATAGCTATCTAACGCTTGCAATAGTTCAGCTGGGGTATAATCGCCGGACACCTCTATTTCCAGCAAGCTACCGTTTATACGTAAGCCAAAGGATGGTGCGGCCGCTGGGCGGCGGGACACGGCGGAAAAGGCGTCTGTAGCGAAGATTTCTGTTATTTCACGTAGCTTTGCCAAGCCGTTTTCACCGTAATAGAAGTTAAAGATATTATCGGAGTTACCCATTGTCAGTACATGTTTATCATTATCCCTTATAAATCCCATTATTTCAAGGGTTTTAAGAAATTCATATTCGCTTATTACATCACGCGTGGTGCCGCTCGCTTCGTTAAATTTACTTAACGGTCTAATCTCTGAATTACCGTATATAAACGTCGGTTCGCACACGATGTCATCGCCGTCCGCATCTAAGTATATGCGGCATGACGGTGCGGATGGCAGTAGTGTTTTAGCGGTGGTTTCGTCGCCCTCCAAAGAGCTTAGAAGCCCAAGTTTATTAAGTTGCGGCAATACATACGTGTACAGGCGCTGCATTTCTGAGGCGGGGATAACCAATTCTCCCCTGCCGGTGTCTGTAAAGGCACGTCCAAGTTGCTGCAAGGTTTTTATATATTCGCGGTCAACGCGGTACAGGGTGGCATCTTCAAATGAGTCATCTTCCTTTAGAAGGTATCCAAAAACTTCACCGCTAAAAGGTATGATACCGTCAGCGCCGTCTATGGCAAGTACGGCACCTCCGGCTTTGCGTGGGAATATGGATATGTTTATGTCCGGTAACTTTTCTTCAAGCGTAACATTGCTATATGCAAAAACCGTTGTATCAGCCGCGACGGTTTGCCCCCTATACAAATCAAAAAAGGAATCAAGGCCGGATGGGGAGAGGGCGGCCGCACGACCTACCGTCTGCATGTTATGGTAGCTGGAACCGTAGCGCGGGGTTGGCGGCAGCATTGTGCCATTTTTTAGTATGCGTAACAGTTCTTTGGAAGAATTGTCCAAAAAAGCGGGATTGTGGGTTAAGGAAAAATTTTTGCCGTAGCTCACATTTTCTTCTTTTGAAAAGGCATCCAGTAATTTGCTGATATCTTTTACAATGTATTTTCGCCCGGATGTGTGGCCAATGCTTATTTCTATGCTAATGGCTCTGCTTTGCCCAAGGGTTATAGTTGGGGTGAGGATGGTAGGATTGTCTGGCAGGATATTGCCAAAAAGGCGCTCATCTACGGATGTGTAAGCGTTTTTTTCAAACTCATCTAATAGTGATTTTGTTATGCGGCTTGCGCGGGATGCAGTGGCGGCATTTCTGTTATTGTCAAAGATTTCCAAAAGAAGGGCGATAACGTGGCAGCAACCGCCGCGCCATACGCCGAAACCAGCGCAGGAGCAGTAAAAGCGGCGCAGAAGGCCGCTTTTATCGAACAGTATATTTGCGGATGAAGTAGTTTCGTCTTCATCCACATCGGCGATGACCAAGATGCCGTCATTCTGTGAAACTTGTGTAAGCTCCTGCACATTGCCGCATTGCTGTAAAGCTAAGCCTTGTGTATAAACCGCGTTGTTTGAGGCCAAACGCTCAATTTGGTTCTTATCTACGTAAAATTTCATTATCTAATTTCCCCATACCTAGGTAATTGCCGGTTAATTCATAAAGAATAGGCGTGCGGCTTAAACGAACATGCCTATTCTGACTTTAATCGGCATTTACCCAGAAAATTAATATAAATAAAATACATGTTGCCAACACGAATAGTGCCCCCAAGATACTTGCGAGGCTGATTTTGCCTTTTCGTGGCGATGGCGGGATAAGGCCGGTGCGGCGCAGAGAGTTTATGAGGGGCTTGTATAGAAGCATAGCCGCTGCGGCGTTGAGGCCGCCTTTTATCAGGTTAAATGGCATGAAAACCGGCAAAAGCATATCGCGTACAACAAAGCGCGGTACACCCATATATACTGGCACGACAATGTAGTTCCAAAGCGTCATGGAGATCGTCATAAATACGACGCCGCCAACCAATCCAGTGATTGCGCCAATTATCGTTTTTTTCTTATGGTAGATGAAGGATGCGACGCAGACGAAGGATGCGGTGGAGACAAGGTTCATCAACATGCCGTAGGGCCCATCCGGAGAGACGGTTACCATCTCGATGAAGCTGACAACGACGGCCATAGTGAACGCTGTAAGCGGCCCGAAGAGGAATCCGCCGAAAACGACGAAGATATCTTTAGGGTCGTACGCCAAGAATGGTGCGGTAGGTACGAATCGTATGTTGATGACAAGCGCCGACGCGACGGCGGCGGCGGTGAGGAGAGCGGCCAAGGTTAGGTGGCGGGTTGCGTCTCTTGAAGAGTGGTGGAAGGTGTTTGGTTTTGCTTTTTTGGCACGATATATTTGCGCGATAATGGCGAAAAACGACACCATCATAATAGATAGAATTAAAATCTCGCGTCCAGTAAAAGGTGGAATAAAGGCCGAAGCGGCGATTTCATTAGGGTAGTTTTTCGCAATTAAAGTACGATCGTTATTAATATCTATAATTATCATTGTTACAGTCAATAAAAGTGAAATAATACTCACGATTAAAATCGACCAAAAAACGACTTTATTGTTTTTCATAATTAACTCTTAACGCTCCATTCTCAACTTAACATAACTTGCCCGCCGGTAACGGGTATGGCCTGGCCCGTCTCATATTCCTGCTCTACGACGTAAAGGATTGCTTTGGCAACGTCTTTAACAGTGCAGCCGCGCTTCATGGGTACTTGGTTTTCGTAATGGCGGCGGACGTCGGATATGGTTTGCGCGCCGGGTACCTTGCCTTGATCCAAATATTGGCGGAAAAGGCCGCGGATTGGATCCGTCCACAACGGCCCGTCCAATAGGTTTCCTGGGCAGATTGCGTTTACTTTGATATTATATCCAACCAACTCCTTCGCAAAGGACTGCGTAAGGCCGATGCCGCCGAACTTTGACCCGGCGTAAGCGAAGTTGCGGTTGCTGCCCTCAAGGCCTGATTTGGAGTTTATCTCGATTATATCCATTATATGGTTCGGTGCGTATTCGTGCTGGATCTTCATAACTTCGGCAGCGTATTTGGCGCAGAGGAAATAACCCGTGTAGTTTACTGATGTGACGAATTCGAAAGCCTCTTTCGTCATATCCTCCAAGCTACCTGCCACAAGCACGCCGGCGTTTGCTACCAATATATCCAGGCCGCCGAAATGCTCGACGGTTTTGTATACCATGTTCTTGACGGACTCTTCGTTGGTTACGTCCGCTTGGATGCCGATGCACCTGCGCGACAAGCGGTCGCGCGCTACGATTTCATCTGCAGCCGCAACTGCGCCTGCTTCGTTAAGGTCGGATATTATGGTGTACGCACCCTCGGCAGCAAGCTCTTCCGCGATACCGCGGCCAAAACCCTGTGCGCCGCCGGTGACGATGGCGATTTTGCCGCCGAGACGGCCGAGGGTGGGCGACTGCGGGTCACCCCTACGAAGCCGTGCTTCTATTTTATCTCTTAAGTCTAGCAACCTGTTCGCCCCTTTCTGATTTGCTCAACGAACGTGAAGTTTTCCGTAACAATGTGGCCGGGCAGGGGCAGTATATTTTCGTGTATCGCATCTAAAATCCATGATGCCTGCGGGAAGAAAAACTCGTCAAATTCGAATGGAGGCGTTATCCAGTTTTTAGCGCCCACCACAACGGGTGGCGCGTCTAAATAATCGAAGCATAGTTCCGTTATATTTCGTGCTATTTCGTTAAGGAAGCTACCGCGTGCGCATGCATCGGACGCAAGCACGACGCGACCAGTTTTTTTAACGGATTCTATTATCTTTGTATAGTCGAGCGGCGTGAGGGAACAAAGGTTTATGATATCCGCGCTCATGCCATATTTTTCCTGTAAAATATCCGCGGCTTCAACGGCTTTGTAAAGCGTCGCGCCTATCGTCAATATGGTAAATTCCGAGCCAACCCTTACTTGGTTGACATCGCCGATCTTAATTTCGTAGGCGTCGGTTGGTACGCCTTCTTTGTGGAACATTTCGCCCATGTCGTATATACGCTGTGATTCAAAGAAGACGACCGGGTCTGTGCCGTTTAAGGCGGCCTGCATAAGACCCTTAGCCTCGTAAGGAGTGGCTGGGAAGACGACTTTTAGACCGGGGATGTGTGCGCAAAGCGCTGTCCAATCCTGGCTGTGCTGTGCGCCATACTTTGCGCCTACAGACACTCGGAGGATTACGGGCATTTTAAGTATACCCGCGCTCATCGCCTGCCATTTGCTGAGTTGGTTAAACACCTCGTCTCCGGCGCGGCCGATAAAGTCGCAGTACATAAGTTCAACAACGACGCGTCCGCCGCATAAACCGTAGCCAACGGCCGAGCCGACGATCGCCGCCTCGGATATGGGCGAGTTAAACAAGCGTGAGTGGGGTAGGGTATCTGCCAACCCCCTGTAAACCGCAAACGCGCCGCCCCAGTCGCGCACGTCTTCACCGTACGTGATAAGCGTTGAATCCTCATAAAACTTATCCATCATCGGCTCAAAGATAGCGTCGCGGATGTTGAACTGCTTGAGTTTTGATACTGCCTTGCCATCCTTCATGTAAAAACGTTCTTTTCCGGCGTTTTGCACTACGCGTGGGTTTTCTTCCTTGGGTATTAGCACGGCGGGTTCTTCTGTACCGAATGATTTAATATTGCCGTTGGAAAACATTATATTTTCAACGAACATTGAGTTTTTCTTAAAGTCGGGATAGGGGGATATATTTACATCTGACGCCCATTCGCAGATATTTGCCATGCGCTCGCGGGTTTCGTTCCATATCCTATCAAACTCCCCATCTTTTGCCACGCCGGCGTCGACAAGATCTTTGCGGAATGTGATGGTCGGGTCAACTTCCGCCCAAGCATCCATTTCCTCCTTGCTTCTATACGCGTTTTGGTCGCTTGTTGAATGGCCGGATAGGCGGTACGTAACGACGTCAAGCAACACTGGACCTTGTTTTTTTGCTAACACATCAAGCTTGCGGCGGTATGCGTCTATAACTGCTAGTGGGTTGTGGCCCCATACACGTTCGGCGTGCATTTGGGATGCGGATACACCGGCACCGAGGCGTGCAACCATGTCGTAGGCCATCGTTTCACCGCTGGTCTGTCCACCCATACCGTAGCCGTTGTTGAAGATATTAAAGATCAGCGGCAAACCGCCAGGCTTATCCGTCCAAAGGTTTTCAAACTGGCCCATTGCGGCAAAGTTCATCGCTTCCCATACAGGACCGCAACCTAAAGACCCGTCGCCGATATTGCATATAACGACGCCTGGTTTATTGTTGCATTTTTTAAAAAGTGCACCGCCTGCGGCAACGGGTGCGGAGCCGCCAACGATGGCGTTGTTTGGATAAACGCCGAAAGGCAGGAAAAATGCATGCATAGAGCCACCCATACCCATATGGAAACCATTTTCACGTGCGAAGATTTCTGTAAGCGTACCATACAGGGTAAAATAGATCGCCAACTCTTTCGTGCCTTTCGCGTGTTTAGTGATTCCTTGCTTTTCAAGCGCTTTTAGAATCCGGCCGCCAAGGTATCCTTCCATTATATTCATCAGCGCACTGTCGTCAAGCTTTTCTATACATGACAATGATTTCGCCAAAATCTCCGAATGGGATCTATGGTTGCCGAAGATAAAATCGTCCGCCCCAAGCAAATATGCCTGGCCGACGGCGGCAGCCTCTTGCCCAAGGCTAAGGTGTGCAGGCCCCGGGTATGTCGTTTCGACATGGGCGTATTTACCTTGTGTTTTAATTAGGTTAAGCATATGTTCGAATTCGCGCAGTATCGTAATGTCGCGGTAGATGCGGACTAGGTTATCGTCGCCGAAATCAGCGCGTACGTCGGCGACGGATTTGCTATATGTGTTTATTGGAATGTCGGTAAATTTTATCGACCCGCTTTTGTTTATATCCTGCGGGAAAATGTTCATTGTCTTTGGCATTATAGTCCTCCTTATTTTTAACGATCATTTAATGAAATTTCGTTTGGCTAGCCTGTGTATTTTTATGTTAAGGTCAACATCATTTTTATCCCAAAGCTGAAGCTCCCAAGGGAAATAGAAGTTCGATTTGTTTTTAAAGTAAATATGAAGCCCTCTGTAATCGTCTTTATCGCGGAAATACCAGTTTTTAAGGCCGTAGCTTTCTTGCCAACCATCCAACAATCCTTGTACATGCATCATTTCGTCTGTTGATAGAATCATTCGCGCTCCGAATATATCGTTCATCCAGTTGTTTATAGGGTATTTATCCATGTTGCGAGAATATCTGTCAATTTTATCCAAGATACTTTCGGATGTCTTAACGCGGTAGTAATAGGTAATATTATCCAAATCCTGCGAAATAAGATAATCATTTATGCTTTCATGTAGATTTAATCTGTACTTAAGGATATGCTCCGTCGGTACACTTGTTTTCGAAAGGTTGACTTTCTCTACTTTTCCAGTTTCAAAATAATCCTGCGAGTATTGTAAGTGTACATCGTTTATTATATTTATAAGCCTTTCGACTTTGGCGATATTATTCATCACACACCTCACTAATCAAACAAAACAACCCAATTCGCATCATCGTTCGCGCGGAAGCACATCTCAATTTGCTCCGCGCTGTTCTTTTCAGTCGCAAGTTCCGGTAGGTCGGATAGAGAGAACCATGCCGCGTCTGTAGTTTCGTTATTTTTAATAAACCCACTTTCCGAAATCAGTTCACATAGAACAAATGCAGTTATAGCCCCGTATGGGAGCGATGGGTTATTTTGCCTTTTTTTATCCAAAAGCGCAATAAGCCGAAGCGGTCTGGCGTCGAACCCGGTTTCTTCTTTAACTTCTTTTATGGAGTTGACGCCAACAGTTTCTAATACATCTACCCAACCGCCAGGCATGGCCCACCGCTCGCGTTCCTTAACCAGAAGGATTTTACCGCCCTTAAAAATAGCGGCGCGTGTGTCCAGCTTCGGCGTTTGGTAGCCAACTTCGTTACAGAACAGGTTCTGTACAACGGCAGTGTCTAGCCCGCTCTTTGCCGCCATTATCTCCGCCGCAATCTCGCGCATGCGTGCGTAGCGTTCCATATCAAAAACGTCTTTAGTGTAAGTAAGGCCGATTTGCGCGATGGCCTGCATCTCGATAGCCCACGACAGCCAAGGCTCGTTGTTGTTTGCCGTACGCGCCGGATCCTTAATGCTTAGCAATAACTTTAACCCTGTAATTGCAACTTCAATATGCTCAATATCAGGATTTTTCGTTACAAATAGGTTTTGAAGAAACAGACCGGGCGCGCAAAGCGTATGGATAAAGGCTTTTGCAATGCTTTTCTTTGATCTTAAGGAAATATAGTATATCATAAACGTAATTATGAAAGATATGGGTATAATAATTATTCTAATCAGTGAGCGGAGGAAATAGTTGCCAATGTCCGGAAAAACCAACGTAAAAGCCAATACGCTGATTGCGGTTATAATTAACAGCAGTAGCATGATAAAACTTGTGCCGCACCTAACATCCGTCCGCCGTTGTTTTCTGACATTTTCTATAGTTAGAGGAACACCGGCGTCCAAGCATTTTATGGCCATATGTTCTGCGCCGTGGTATTTTGCTGGCTGCAACTTTTTGTTTCCTAAAATAAAGATAAAAAACGCCGTAAATACCAATGCAACCGGGATGCTTATGGATTCTAATATCCCCATAACAGAGTTATTTAACAGGTTAAAGGGTAAGAGGATAAGCAGAGGTAAAAATACATACGCGGCAAGTGCAAACAGCGTTCCAAATACACCCGCAAAAAGCTTGTCGGACGTGCCTTCGTTCTCAACGTCGATTTCACCGTTAAACCTGCCGCCATTTTCCTTTAAGTGTTCATCCACCGCCATTTTATAAGCGAAGTTAAGGCCGGCAAACATTTTATTAATGATGTTAGTTGGCCGTTTGTCCGTTTTAATTATTTTGGTAGTTGTTGACATCCCGCCGTCCGGCGTACGCACGGCGACGGAATAGTGGAGCGCACTGCCAACGCGCCTATTAAAGATAATACCAGTACTTAGCGCGATGCCTCCGCATTTCGCGCCGCTTATTGGCTTCTTTACCTTGTCTTTTGACATTTAGGAAAACAAAACCTCTCTGATTATCTCGCAAACCGTGGGGTGAGGGAAAACGACTTGTTTGTAATAGTCCACGTTCCTGCGTGATTCTATCATCATTACGCATATCTGCACAATCTCCGACGCGTAATTGCCGATTATGTGTGCGCCGATAAGCCGATTGGTCGATTTTTCCATAATCAGCTTGCATAGGCCGTCGGCTCGGTCGGTTTCCGCGACGAATCGGCCGCTGTAGCGCATGGATAACTTTTTGACGGTTGTGTCGATACCTTTTGCTGCAGCAGACTCCTCCGTCTCGCCAACCCCAGCAACTTCCGGGCTTGTGTAGATAACGGCGGGGATAGCGTCGTACCGCATTTCATCCTTAACGCCAAGGATGTGGTTGATGGCAACCTCCGCCTCACGGTACGCTGTATGGGCAAGCATTGATTTGCCGTTGACGTCACCAGCGGCATATATGCCGGGTACGTTTGTGCGTGAGTTGGTGTCCGTAACAACAGCTCCGCGCTCCATGTGTACGTTAAGGCTTTCCAGGCCAAAGCCGGCAGAGACAGGTTTGCGGCCTATAGCTAAAAGAATCTTATCCGCGTTTATTTCGTCTATGTGTTCTATTTTTGTGTTTAACATGAATTTAATACCTTTTGCCGCAAGCTCCTTTTGTAACATATCGGCAATTTCGGTATCTAGATAGCCGCCGATGTGGCTTTGCATTTCAATAACCGTAACGCTTACGCCGATCGCGGCGAAGTACGCGGCCATTTCAAGCCCAATAACGCCGCCGCCGATGACGGCAAGGGTTTTCGGCGGTTCCGCCAAATCCAAAATCTCGCGGCTGGTAAGTATGAGCCCACTTTCAAGCCCCTCTTTAAGGCCGGGGATTGGTAAGATAAGCACTTCTGAACCCGTCGCGACAAGGATGTTTCTGCCGGAGTACGTAGCCCCGTCCGCACTTACGGAAAAGTCACCGGCTGTCCCGCCGATAATTTCCGCCGTATGAGCGACAACCGTGACTCCAGCGCCTTTCATCTTCGCAGAAACTCCGGCGACAAGAGTACGTACGATCTTTGTCTTGCGCTTTATTACGGCTTGATGGTTAAACTTAACGCCATCGGACGAAACACCGAATGCCTCGCCGTTTTGGGCCTGGGTATATAGCTTTGAAGAGTGCAGCAGCGTTTTTGTTGGTATGCAGCCTTCATTAAGGCATACGCCGCCGAGGGCTTTCTTTTCAAACAACAGGACGGACAGGCCGCCTTCCGCCGCGCGTTCCGCCGCCAAATAACCAGCTGGACCGCCGCCGATAATTATGAGGTCATATGTCATATAAATTATCTCCTAGTTTTGCCTTGTTCGTATTTTCGTGGTTATTATAACGCCAACAACAAGCCAAACATCTCCAAATTACGGCATAAGTCTGCCGCGAAGCGTGATGCCGGCGCACCATCTACGGCGCGGTGGTCGTAAGTTATGGATAACCCCATAGACTTGTACAGCTCAAAACTACCGCATCCGCAACTATCCACGCTTTTGGCTGGGCGTATTTTGTCCGTAAGGCCACAAACGCCTAAAATAGCGGTTTGCGGCGGGTTTACGATCGGCGTAAACATTTCCACGCCCGTATTACCTAAATTAGAAACCGTAAAGGTTGCGCCTTGCAGTAAATCCGGGTTGATCGTACCGTTTTTGGCCATTTCACCAAGCAGCTTTACTTCAGACGATATTTGCGATAAAGATTTCGTATCGGCGTTAAAGATTGTCGGCACGATGAGGCCGCGCGGCGTGTCCATCGCGATGCCGAGGTTGACGGCGGCGAACTTGCGGATAAATAAGTTATCGCCCTCGCCAAGTACGTGCGCGTTAAGTTCCGTATGGTTCTTAAGCGTTCTGGATACGGCAAAGAGTACTATATCGTTAAGCGTAACACTGGCAAGGCCTGAAACTGTGCCGTTTTCTTTAAGCAGCTTGCGGTAGGATAAAATCTCCGTAGCGTCAAAGCTATGGTGGTGCGTAAGCTGGGCAAGCTCGGCAAGAGACTTCGTCATCCCCTGCGATATGCGCTTTCGGATGAGGGTGAACTTTTCGTCGGTATACTTAACCGCCGGAGCGTGGGTAACGTTTTGTTCGGTTGCCGGTATATTTTGAATAACGTCTTGTGTTTTGGTTTCAGGTTTTTGGTCGCTGGTTTCGGCATTTCTGATATCTCTTTCGATAATACGCCCATTTGGACCGGTACCTTGGGTGGCTTGCGCATCAATATCAAGCTTGTGCGCCAAGGTTTTCGCACGTGGTGAGATGCCGACTGACCCGAGCGGCGAAGGGGTAGCTGGTGGAATAGGGGTATCTGACATTATGGGGCTTTGTGCGGTTGTGTAGGCCTTAGATGCGGCATCACGTACTACGACCGTTGGGGTGCCGCCTTCTTCACCGATTTCGCACACATTTTCTAGGCACGGCACTTCATCCCCGCTTTCATAAAATATTTGAAGCAACGTTCCGGCTGCGGTAGACTCGCACTCAAATGCGGCCTTGTCCGTCTCATAATCGAAAAGGATATCACCAATGGCAACGGCGTCGCCAACGTTTTTGCGCCATGTGCCTATTATACAGCTTTCTACGGATATACCAGCCTTGGGCATGATAACGAAATTAGACATATAAAAGAACCTCCAAATAGATGCTCTTCTCATTATATAACATTTTCGCGGAAACCACAAGAAAAAAATGTAAAAGAATTTCAAAAAAGACTATTTGACATGGATGGCAAAAAATGTTAATATTTATAGTAATTAAATAGAGGTTATATAGATTGGCGAACTTGTATGAATTATTTTTTTGGATTTTTACCTACTGTGGAACAGGGCATTGAGTTTTTTTATAACATAAACCACTTGGTTTTTTTATTTCTTATGCTTGGTGCGTTTGCCGCTCTTTATTTTGGCTTAAACAGTACAAATGACAAAAAAACGCGGCGCAGTATGCTTGTGCTGGGCTTGTGTTTCTACGCGCTTGAAGCTGGGCGCATAGCCTGGATCGCGGGGGAAAATGCCCACGCCGGCTATGCGTTTGATTTTGGTTTTTGGATAGGCATCATACCGTTTTCATACTGCGGTACGATGAGCCTAGCATCCGGTACGATATTGATAATATCAGCATTTAAGAAGAATTGCCAAACTTTCACCATGCAGATTTTTTACAACATCCTCTTTGGGTTGGGCATGCTTGGCGGGCTTATAACCTTTTCCGCACCAGGCATTTTTGACGAAAGGTTCTCTTTTATGCACTTCCGTAATGTCCAAACGATAACCGTTCATTTACTCCTAATCTTTGCGCCGATATACCTTATTAAAACCGGGAGGATGAAGATTCGCCTCCGTAATATATGGATGGCGATGTGCGGCTTTCTTGGCACTGCGTCGGTGATGATGGCGGCGTCGCAGCTTAGCGGCGTAAACCGCGGCTGGGCGTTGTATGTCGACGAAATGGTGGAGTTTGCCAATATCTATATCCCATTTCCGTGGCATTTACCTGTAATATTTCTTGGGTTATTTGTTATACCTACAAAATTCTATATAGCGGCGGAAATCCGCTATAGAAAAAAGCGTAAAAATATAAATGACATAAATCCATATGCCGTACACATTCCGACGGTTATGTCCGGCCTGCTTTTGACGACGGCTGGTATCGTATTAATACCTCTTGCGTTTCAGGAGAGTCCGATAATGAACTGGTGGGCGTTGTTGTGCCTTGTACCGTTATGTGTGCTGATAGGCAGCGTTGTGGCCGCGCGGTTTATAGGTAAAAATTAAGTAAACCACGAAATATACGTAAAGTATTAAACTTATTCCGTGTATTTCGTGGCTATAGAATATCAGAATAAAATTACGGTTCCAAAGAAATCTCCGCTCCAAGCCAGGACAGTGCAGCCTCTATACTTTCATATCCGCGTTCAACGTGTTCGGAGTTATTTACGATGGTTTCGCCGCTTGCTGCAAGCCCGGCCAAGATAAGTGCTGCGCCACCGCGCAAGTCTGGAGCGGCAACTGTTGCACCGCGTAAACGTGCCATGCCTTTGACGGTTACTTCATCACCGGTGACTTTGATATTTGCCCCCATTTTGGTAAGTTCCGCAAAGTGCTTGTCACGGCTTTCAAAGATGGTTTCGCGTATAATGCATTCGCCGTCGGCTATGCACTGCATTGCCGCAAACTGAGCCTGCATATCCGTTGGGAAGCCTGGGTATACGTCTGTCGTTAGGTTTTTTAGGGATTTAAGACGGTCCGGTGACGCAATCCATACGTAGCCGTTGCCATGTTTAATACGGCAGCCAGCATCACGCAGCATATTTAAGGTTGCTGTCATATGTGTCGGTATAACGTCGTTAAGGAGGATATCTCCGCCTGTCATAGCCACGGCGCAAAGGTACGTTCCGGCGACAATGCGGTCTGGGATGATCCTGTGGTTCACACTGCCTAAACCTTTAACACCGGTTACAACGATTTCACCTGTCCCCGCGCCAATTACCTTTGCGCCGGATTTATTAAGGAAATCCGCCAAATCAACGATTTCCGGCTCTTTCGCCGCATTCGTTATGGTCGTTATACCATCTGCGAGGACGGCGGCGAGCATGATGTTCTCCGTTGCGCCGACGGATGGTGTTTTAAGCGTTATATCCGCTCCGCTGAGCCTTTTGTTAGGCACATGGCAGATAATGGTGCCGCGTTCTTCGTTCTCCTCGACGACCGCACCCATTTTGCGGAAAGCGTCTAAGTGGTAGTCGATTTTCCGTGCGCCAAGCTTGCACCCGCCGGGAAGGCCTATCTCAGCTTCGCCGAACCGGCCAAGCATAGACCCTAAAAACAGTATGGATGAGCGCATTTTACCCACATGCTTTGTGGGTACGGTGGTTTTATCGGCTTTTACCGAGTTAATCTTGACCTTGCTTCCATCATATCCAACTATACAGCCAAGCTGTTCCAAAATATCCAGAGAAAGCGTAACATCGCTTAGGTTAGGTACATTAGTTAAAATACTTTCATCACATAATACGGATGCGGCTAAAATAGGCAATACGGCGTTTTTCGCGCCGCCGGGGTTTATATGCCCAGCAAGCGTTCTGCCGCCTTTTATGCGATAATTACCCATACCTCAATCCCCCCGCCGGTTTTTGTTATAATATGCGGAGTAATTTTCGTTCGTAACTTGACCTTGGAGGAATGTTTTGGTAGAATGGTATAGCATAATGAAGTTAAAAATACCATTTAATGAGCGGATAAGTTTGAATGGTGGCGTATTTTATCCGAGAATTTAGCGGCAGTTTAGTCTGCACATAGATATATCATGAATAAGATGGGTTATCCAACATGGATGTATATATTCCATATAATTTCAATGAAGCTTCTTAAAAGGTTATAACACTGCCACAACCATACCGTGCGCCGCCTCAAACAGAAGCCCGGCCGCAAACCACGCCGGCGCATAGTCCAGCCGTATAACGCCCATGACGTTCATCCTGGCATTGGAATAATCCCACGGGCAGGCGTTAAAACTTCGAAGGCCAAGCCCAGTTGCAAATTCTACGGCGAAAATTATCACGACGTAGATTAATCCGCGTAAAATTAACGGAAATGCGGATAATAACGTAAATACTGGACCGAAAAACGCCGCCGAGCCATAGATGAAGAACATCCATACGCCCGTCGTCGCCTTCATGCTGAAATCGCCGCGGAAGAGTGAACCTAGCCCTGTCCACAGGATTTCTAAGCACCAGCCCAATATACCGAATATAAGGAAACTAAAAAGTAATGTAGTCATATCCATATTATTTGTACAATAGATTGGTTTATACGGATGAATTTTTTTGAGCTTGTTATACTCTCTGCAGGGCTTGCGATGGATGCCATGGCCGTTGCGGTGTGCGTAGGCATGGCAGTTTCTGGGTTTCAAATAAAAACAGCTTTGCGGGTTGGGTTGTGGTTTGGCGTATTCCAGGCGGGGATGCCGGTACTTGGGTATTTTGTTGGCGGCCTCTTTTCCGATTTCGTTAGCGATTACGCGGGGTATGTTGCTTTTGGCTTATTGGCGTTTCTTGGCATTAAAATGCTGTGGGATGGAGTAAAATCCGATTCTTGCCCTATGGATGCGGACGTATCTGCGGCAAAACTGTTTCCACTCGCTGTGGCAACCAGTGTGGACGCATTGGCCGTTGGAGTAAGTTTTGCCGTATTATCGGTAAGTCCGTATATTGCGGCGCTTTTGATTGGGTTGGTTACGGTTGCCTTATCGGCGGCTGGGGTTTTTATCGGCGGCCTGGCTGGGCGTAAATTTGACAGGTGGGCGCGTATTTTCGGCGGCGTTGTGTTGATTGCTTTAGGTTTCAGGATTTTATTTACTTAATAGAGCAAAGTGAAGAAAGCCATGCGAAAGATAAAACCATCAAATAAAAAGATTTATGAATTCTGAAGATAGAAATTGGTTCGGAACGGTTTAAAAAACAAATAAGAGCTGTATTGCAAAAATGAATGTTGATATAAGAGTTGTGTTAAGAAGGGAATATACCTGAGCGTTCAAATGATATCAGTTACGGTATGTTGTACCAAGGCAATATACAATGCGGTTGGGTTTTTGGTTTTCAAATTCAGTATCGGTCACGTTAAAGCCTGCCTTTAATAGTGTTTTGTGCGACGCATTATTTTCTTGGTTAACTGAGGCGTAAACGTTGGTAATGTCATGTGTATTTTTGCACCATACCATAAATGCCTGCACCGCCTCAGTTGCATAGCTACGCCCCCTGAAGTCTTTATTTATAGCATAGCAAATTTCATAGGCTTTTCCTATGCCCTTTAAATCAGCTTCACCAATGCCGATATGGCCGATTAGTGTGTTTGTATCCGTTCTTACGATTGCAAAGTGGCAGGGCATCCGCAAACTGTCATAATTATCTATAAAGGATTTTATTTCCTCACGTGCGTCATCTTCGCTTATATGAGAATGATCAGACATATAGGCTTTTATCTGTTCATCTTGGTTGTTTAAAAAATATTGCGGTGTGTCATCTAAATTAAATTCGCGTATTGTAAGGTTTTTAGTACGAATTAATGCTGGCTCACAAATGATTTGGCTAGATAGGCCTGGATCTGTAAATGCCGCAAGGCTCTCTACCCCAAAACGGCGTAAAAATTCCTCTGTTGTCTCAAAAAGAATGGGCCTGCCCGGCGTGTCCTGTCGGCCGCACTCTTGTATGAGACCGAGGTCAACAAGCGATTTCACGGCATGTTCGGCGGAAAGGCCGCGGATCTCTTCTATCGCCGGTTTTGTTATGGGTTGTTTAAAAGCGATAATCGCAAGTGTTTCTAAAAGGGTAGGGGAGAGGTTCTTTTTCTCGGGTAGCCGCATTAAGGCGTTTACCGGCTCGTAAAACATTGGGTTTGTACGCATTTGGAACTTATTTTCAAGGCGGATAATTTCGATACCCTTACCCACGTTATATTCGTTTATCAATTCACCTAAATAAAATTCAGTATCATCCTCGGAAATGCCTACGGCAGAAGCGAGTTTTTCAACATCCATGGCGTCGCCGCAAGCAAACAAAAGCGCTTCGAGTGCGCCTTTTATGTATTTCCCGTCAAAAAGACCGTGCGTAATGAAATTTATATTATCCATTGCATCTTTTCATATTTTCCTATAAATTCTTCTTTTGTTATAATAAATGTCAGCGCGTCGTATCGCTCACCATTTAAACGGCGGATACCACGGATGCGTCCGATTTCTTCAAAGCCTATAGCTTCGGCAAGTTTTATCATCCTATAGTTACCCGACCAGGTTTGCGTGTATAGTTCGCTTATATCTGCTCTGTCAAATAAATAAGACATATAGAGAATCAGAGCGGTTTTGCCGTAACCTTTGCCTCGTGCGGCCTGTGGCGGTATGTTTATGCCAACGGCGACCACACCGTCATCAACACCATTGATGCGATAACAAGATACCCAGCCGACATGGCCGTCCGGCGTATCAATTTCCATGGGGGAATGATATTTTGGCGCGGTAAGTATGTTTTTGGCCAATAATTTGCCGCGCCACTCCAGTTGCGTTATTACATCGTCCTCTCCCCACAGTTCCCACGGCGCATCCCACTCACTCCATTCAGTGTCGACAGTAAACCAGCGGATAACGTCGCTGAAGTCAGATTCACTAAACGGTCTAAGCGTTACGTTTTTGTATGAGATCATGTTGGCTGATTTCCTTTCTTGGTATAGATCCAATTAACCAGCTTAATCGTGCCGAAAGCGAAGGCAGAGCCTGTAAATAGCGCAACGGCAACATCCGTTACGAAGTGCATGTACAGGTAAACCCGCGAAAAGGCGATTAATGCGGCGAAAACATAAGCGATGATACCCAGCCTCCAATTATAGTAGGCTATTACTAGCGCGGCTGCGAAAGACAGGCTGGCGTGCCCGGAAGGCATGGAATACCCCATATTTGCGCGCCTTTCCACAAGCAGTTGGATGTAAGGGTTTAAGTCCGTTGGGCGCGGGCGGCGAAAAATGTTTTTAAGAATCAACTCGTTGCCGATAATTACGATTACCTGCGATAGAAGCAACGTTATGCCAGCGCGCCTGCATTTAACGAATAAGACCAATATAATGCCTAAAGCAAGCCATATTAAGCCTGCATGCGCAAAATATGTGAACGTTGCCATGAAATTATCCAACCATATCGGGCGTTGGAATCTTTGGACGGCATCAACGACCCTAATATCCCATTCATGAATTGATGCGAACATTTTCAATTTCTCCTATAGGTTAACTAGTTCAATTACGGCAAAAGGGTTTTCTTGCCTAGCGGACACTCGTTGCTGCTTCATAAGCTCGAGAAGGGCTAGAAAGGTTATAACCACTTCTTCCTTATCAGCTGAGGAGTCAAACAGTTCAAAAAAGGTTGTTCTGCTGTTTTTTAATTTCTGCGTTATGAACAGCATTCTATCTGTAATTGTATATCTTTCTATATGCAAGGTGCCAAAGCCGGCGCGTTGTTTGTCTACACGGCGTTCTTTACGGTTAATGACATCTAAAAACATTTGGTGCAGCTTTTCTGGGGTTATGATACCCGTAATTTGGCGTTGTGGCGGATTTACGGCGGCATGTTCCCAATCTACGGTTTCGTCCAAACCGCGGTATACGGCTAACGCGCCAAATTGGCCGCTTTCAGCAAGCTCGGCGGCCTTTTCTTTATATAAACGGTACTCCAGAATTTGACGTACCAAGTCTGCTCGCGGGTCGTCTTCCGATTCGATTTCATCAGCCAACGTTATAGGTAAAGGAAGGAGCATGCGTGCCTTGATGGACAAGAGCGTAGCGGCGAGGACGAGGAAGCCGCTAAGTTCATCCATATCAAGACCTTCGAGCGATTTTACGTGAATAAGATATTGCTCCGTAATTATCGCGATAGGTATATCAAAAATATCCACTTCATGTTTGGAAATAAGTTGGAGAAGCAAATCCATCGGACCGTTAAAGGTATTTACGTTAACGTTAAATGCTGCGTTCATTTTATAACCAACGTAAAATACCGTATACGATAGGATCAAACAGCCAATTTAGAACTCCGAAGATAATCAGAACGATAAGAACGATCTGCATAACCGGCTCCTTGCCTTGCATACGCATCCAGGCGGCCGGGTTGACCGCTTTAACGGCGCGGTTAAGATCCATAGGCCAAATGGGGATGAGGTTGAGTATGGAGAGTAAAAATGTAAGGCGGGCTGCTTCCGAAAAAATGTAGAAAACAGCATATTGCCCTTGATCCATCATTATTGGTTGAGTGTCCATAAACATCATGTATGAAACTAAGGCAAATATCCCCGCGAAAATGAACAGCGAAACAAGTGGAATTATGGCAATGGCGAGTGCGGCTTTTTTTCGGTCGTGTCTGAAATAAAGCGGGTTTGTCTCAACCGGACGACCCCACCCAAAACCGAAAAAGAAGAAGAAAACTAACCCTATAGGCTCAAGATGCTTGAGTGGGTTAAGTGTAAGGCGTTTGGCGGGTTTGATGGTTTTATCTCCGCATACATGTGCGGTTACGGCACGGATTAAACCATGTAGTGTAAAAACGACTATGCCGACAAGAAGCGGTGTGGTTAGTAATAAGATGTTTAATAGAGTCATCGTCTGTAACGTTCTATTGCTTGGTTGTGACCTGTAAAAGTTGTGTTAAATACGTGTCGTCCAGATGCTGGATCCGCCAATACCATAAAAAGATACCTTGTGTTGGCTGGGTTAAGCGCGGCGTTTATGGCGGCGCGGCCTGGGTTTGTTATCGGGCCGGGAGGAAGGCCTCCTCCATTCCTGTAGGTATTGTAAGGTGAGCTTGCCGTCGATTCTATATGCCTGTTTAGTACGTGGCCGTCAGCCGGCGTTTCATATCCCATTAAAGCCAGAGCATAGATTACAGTGGAACACATTTCCAACTGCATTGTACCTGTAAAATTTTGTGTGGGGTGGCGGTTAAGGCGGTTAAAGACGATTGCCGAAACAAGTGGACGCTCACTGGCTAGGCGTGTTTCCATTTCAATAATGCTTGCGATTGTGATAATTTCGTCAATCGTCATCCCAAGCTCCTCTGCGCGCTCTTCCATCTCAAATGTGAATACGCGTTGGAATTGGTTAAGCATCCTGTCTATTAAGTCATTGGGCGTGGCGTTGTGCGGTATGCGGTATGTGTCTGGGAAAAGGTAGCCTTCCAAGGGGTTGGCCCGTCCGGGTATGTTCTGTACGGGTTGTAAAAAGAAAAATTGCGCACCATAGTTGTCTACGGCGTACATCCATTCCTCAAAAGTCCAAAGCCCCATTTCTGCCGTCAATTCCCCAATTTCACGGATGGTTAGCCCCTCTCGGATAGTTATGGTTATGTCCGGTGCGGCCACAAATTCGGCATGTTGCATCATCTGCATAATCTCGTTATTGCGCATATGCGTGTTAAAAACGTATGTGCCGGGGCGTAGCTGGTTGTGTGTACCGTTAAGCCGGGATTCAAGATAGAAAATCCAGGCAGAGCGTACGATCCCCTTATCCTGTAAAACACGCCCAACCTCCAAAGCGTTGGCGCGGTTTGGGTCTGATGTGCCTGCGGTAACTTCGACTGTAAATTCCTGCAGGGGCATACTGGTATCGTTATAAAATAAGCCAATACCGAAAGAATATGCCCACGTGCCGACGAAAATAATCGCGACGACGGCGACGATGATAAAAATTACGTTGAATATCGCGCCGGTCATGAATTCAAATAAGCTGTTAAACCTCCCCATGGCGTATACTCCTTTGTAAGATTTTAAAACTCTATCATATCGCCAAACATGTCTATATTAGATAAACGATTTTCACGCAAAATGTTTTATGATTATTTCAGGTATATTACACTTCCATAATTACTGGCAAGATCATTGGATTTCTTTTTGTTTTCTGCCAAACAAAGTCCTTTACCGCGTCGCGTATCTCCGTTTTTATATACGAATATTCGACGATATTGCGTCGCTCGCATTTTTCTAAGGCCTTGCGTGCGGCGGCGCGCATTTCTTCCATTAGGCTGTCAGATTCCCGTACATATACGAAGCCGCGCGAAATGATGTCTGGGCCGGAGATAATTTGCCCCGTTTCGACCTCTACGCTTAAAGCGACGATGATGATACCATCTTCACTTAGGATTTTACGGTCACGGATGACGATGTTGCCCACGTCGCCGATGCCAAGACCGTCGACGAATACCTGCCCGTTTGTAACGGTGCCGTTTATTTTCGCGCCTTCATTACCTATTTCAAGAACTTCTCCGAGATTTGTTAAGAATACATTCTCCCGCGGCATACCCATGCCGGCGGCAAGTTCGCAGTGGTGCTTGAGGTGCTTATATTCGCCGTGTATCGGCATAAAGTACTTTGGCGCAAGAAGCGCGTGCATCAGCTTTATCTCTTCTTGTTTAGCATGTCCGGAAACGTGTATTTCCGCCAAAGATTCATATATAACATCCGCGCCTTTTTTGAACAGGTCATTGATAAGGCGGGTGATAGATTTTTCATTCCCCGGGATGCTGGACGCAGATATGATAACCCTGTCGCCGTGTTTGATTTCGACTTGCTTATGGTCGTTTGTGGACATGCGAGTCAGCGCGCTCATTGCTTCGCCTTGGCTGCCGGTGGTGATTGTGACGAGCTGCCCGTCCACGTAATTCTTGATGTCGCCGATATTTATAAGCACTTTGTCCGGGATATTTAAGTATCCCAATTCCGAGGCTACTTTAACCACATTAAGCATGGACCTGCCGACGAACGCGACGCGACGCCCATGCCGCTTGGCCGTATTTACGATTTGCTGTATCCGTGGGATGTTTGAGCTGAATGTAGCGACGATTATCCTGTTGTTTTGAGTTTTGTTGAAGATATTTTCAAAGGATTCTGCAACCTGCCGCTCACTGATTGTGTAGCCTTTAAGTTCCACGTTCGTGCTATCGCACATAAACAACAAAACACCGGCTTTGCCAAGTTCAGCAAACCGTTGCAGATCCATCTTTTCGCCCTGGATGGGTGTATGGTCTATTTTAAAGTCGCCCGTGTGGACGATAACGCCAGCCGGCGTTTTTATCGCCAAAGCAACCGCTCCTGCGATGCTGTGGGTAACGCTTATAAACTCAATTTCAAAATGTTTGCCAAGTTTGAAGGACTGCCCAGGTTGTATGCAATGGCGCTTAACCGTGTTGAGTAGGCCATGTTCTTTTAGTTTCAATTCGGAAAGCCCCAAAGTGAGGGTTGTGCCGTAAAGCGGTACGTTCAGCTCCCGCATGAAGTACGGTACGGCCCCAATATGATCCTCATGCCCGTGGGTGAGGATCACGCCTTTCACCCTATCGCGGTTCTTAACAAGGTACGAGAAATCGGGGATAACTAGGTCTATGCCCAGCTGGTCGTCCTCCGGAAAGGCGACACCGCAGTCTACAACTATTATATCTTCGCCAAACTCAAGTACATATAGATTTTTGCCTATTTCGTGGATTCCTCCGAGGGCAAATGCCCGGAGTTTTAGTTTTGATACTGATTTGGATGCCATTAAATCTCCTTAATAAGTTTAGAACTCTACTTCATAATCATCCAAACGCTCGTCAAAAAGAGCGGCGACGGTTTCAAACTCGTCGTCGTCAAGCTCCTCAAAGACCATGTTGTCCGCGTCAGACCCGACTTCTTTGAAGATAACGGCCTCGGCCTCGTCGTCGTCAATCAGGTCAGTTTCCACAACCAGCATGTAACGGATGCAGTTATGGGTAAGTTCGTCCAATACGACAAACTCTATCTCCACGCCGTCTTCGTCAGTTATTTTGATGATCATATCGTCGTTCATTTTTGTATTTTCTCCCTTAGTTTTAATATCCCGCGCCTTTTCGTCCAAAAAATCTTGCAGGATAATAACAGCGGCAAGTTTGTCAACATGCTCGCCGCGTTTGTGGCGGGGTACGCCTCCTTCGGCTAATACCCGCTCCGCTATAACGCTTGTAAAACGTTCATCTCTCAAATAAATATCTTGCAACGGCAGCGCATTTTGCAATTTGTCTTTAAATTCCAAGGTTTTATTGGTCTGCTCGCTTATTTTTGTATCGGTACGTATGGGGTAGCCGACAACGATTCTTAAAATATTTTCTCTATCAACAATCTCTTTAATCTGGTTGATGAAAGCCCACTTTTTTTCGGTTGGCTTGCGGATGATACTATTAAGGCCGCGCGCGGTGATGCCAAGCTCATCGCTGATGGCAAGGCCGACGGAACGGTCCCCAAAATCTATGCTCAAAGTCCTCATATTACCGGTTTATTCCTCATAGAGATAGAAGCGGACAAGCTCTTCCAGCAATTCGTCCTGCCCGATGCGGGTGATGATTTTGCGTGCGTTGCGGTGGTTAGTGATGTATGTTGGGTCGCCGGAAAGGATATAGCCCATAATTTGGTTTATAGGATTATAGCCTTTATCAATTAAGGCTTCGCAAATTTCACCCATCATATCCCGTATATTAGTTTCTGTTTTACTTGCAAGCATTTTTATCTCTGCGGGAGATATTTTTTGGGTTTCGTAAATATCACGTTTTTCGGGCATATGTTTGTCCTCACTTGATTTACAATTTTATCACTGTAATTGTTACTATTTTATTACAATCCATGAAGTAAATCAACTATTTTTTTTCTATGTCATTTGATTGACATATAATACCTTTACAAGGAGGGGAAGCGTGAGAATACCCAATTATCCGTGTATCCAGGATTTGGTACTGTAAATTTATGTCACTTTCCAAATAAACCTCTAAATAATTTGGCGTATAGCCTACGTAGTTGCCGGTTTTTAACTGTTTTTCGTATAAAACAGGAAAGGTTTTGCCTATATTTAAGTTGATAAAGTCAATCTTTAACCGCTCAGCCAATGTAAGCATTTCTTGTACGCGCTTTGTTTTAAGGCTGTCCTTCACTTTGCCGGGCATTTCCGCTGCCGCCGTGCCTTTTCTCGGTGAAAATGGGAAAGTGTGGATGGCGGCAAAGCCGATGCTTTTGGCAAAAGCAAGGCTCTCTTCAAAATCTATGTCCGTCTCCCCAGGGAAGCCGACGATAATGTCTGTCGTGACGGCCATGTCAGGGTGTACCGTACGTAAAGAGGTCACTGCGCGGCGGTACTCCTCCGTAGTGTAATGCCTGTTCATCGCGCGTAATGTTTTGTCGCAGCCGGATTGTAGCGATAAATGTACGTGCGGGCAAAGTTTGGGAACATCTTTAAAAGCCGCGAGCAGGGCAGGGGTGACGCCATTTGGGTTGATGGAGCTTATCCTGATGCGCCGTACACCGTCTATAACCGTAACTTTGCGGATTATATCGGATAAAACCGTGTCATCAAAACGATAGGAATCAAGTGAAATACCGGTTAGCACAATTTCCTTACAGCCGTGATCCGCTAAGTTTTGCACTTCTTTGACGATTTCGATAGGACTACGGCTGGTGCTGCACCCGCGGACATGCGGGATGATACAGTACGCACAATAATTATCGCACCCATCTTGCACTTTTATACTTGCGCGTGTGCCAGAAAAGGATATTAATTGCGACAGAAACCTGCCATCTTTAGAGATATAAGCCAAGGTATCCGTGTTGCCTGCATAATTTTCAACAAGCTCAACGATTTTATCACGCTCATCCATACCTATAACGATATTTACGCCTTCTATGTCCCTCACTTCATCTGCATTGTTTTTGGAGTAACAACCCATTACGACGACAATGCTATTTGATGCGTTTGCAGTGCGGGCCGTACGGCGTATTGCTTGGCGGCTTTTCCTGTCACTAACGGCGGTAACGGTGCAAGTGTTTACGATGTAAACATCAGCGCCTCTTTCAAAATCAACAATCGTATATCCGGCGGCGGCAAACATGGAAAGGGTTGCCTCGGTATCGTAGGCGTTCACCTTACACCCAAGCGTACGTGCCGCTATGGTTTTCTTTTGCAATCTATTCATCGCAGTAAATCCGGTCTGTTTTTTAATGTTAGTTCCAAGGATTTTGATTGCCGCCATTTTTCGATTTCCCCATGGTTACCGGAGAGGAGTACTTCCGGCACTGGCAGTCCTTCTACAAGCGGAGGGCGTGTGTATTGAGGATATTCAAGCAAATTAAGCGAAAAGCTTTCGTCAATACCAGAATTATCGTTGCCAAGTACACCTGGCAACAAACGCGCGGTTGCGTCGATTATAGACAGCGCAACAATCTCTCCGCCCGTAAGGATAAAATCGCCGATAGAGACTGCCTCGGGATTTATAATATCCATCACACGCTCGTCCACACCTTCGTAATGGCCGCAGATGATGACTATATCACGTTCGTGCGTAAGTTCCCGTGCGTAGGTCTGATTAAAAACACGTCCACGCGGCGACGTGATAAGCGTACGGGGGTGTGCTAAGCCCGCCGCAACCTGCTTATAAGCACACAAAACAGGCGGGGCTTGCATAACCATGCCAGGACCTCCGCCGTATGGGTAATCGTCTACCTTGCGGTGTTTGTTGTTGGAAAAGTTGCGAATGTCAACTAGTTCAACGTTGAATGCCTCGTTACGCAAACCGCGCCCAACGACACTGTGAGAAAGAGCATCACGCAACATATCGGGGAACAAAGTAAGTACTGTAAACCTCATAAATTATAAACCGGGCAACAGCTCTACTACCATACGTTTGGCTGAAACATCTACCTGTTTAACACATTGCTTTATCGCGGGAAGCAGAAGCTCCGATTTGTCCGCTTTTCTTATGATGTATACATCGTTTGCGCCTGTTTGAATGATTTTAATTATTTCGCCAAGTTTGTTATTTTGCATGTCAAAAACTTCCATATCGAGTAAGTCGCGATGGAAGTATTGGTCATCCTCCAAGGGTAGAGCCATTTCCGGCGGGATTCTAATTTTGGCGTTACGTAAAGCCTCAGCCGCGTTTGTGTCTTCTATACCACGGAACTTTAAGTAAACCAGGTTTTTTTGGAAACGATGCGCTTCAATATCCATTTTGCGGCTGATAGCGTCTCCACCCCTTACCATGTCAACGTGAACGGTGGAGAGAAACGCGAAGCGAGCCGGTTCGTCAGTTAAGGGGAAAACCCTAACCCAGCCTTTAAGCCCCGTAGGGGCGGTAATAACGCCGATTTCAAAATAATTGTCCACGTCTATTCGTCGCCGTCTGATTCGCTTGTTTCAGGGGTGGACTTGTCTCCGATTTCCACAAAAACATGCTCGTTTTTGTGGATGGCAGATGCCTTGACAACGGCGCGGATGGCCTTGGCGATGCGCCCTTGCCTACCTATAACCTTGCCCATATCATCTTTGGCGACGTGTAGGCGCAGGCGGGTTTGCTTGCCGTCCATGGTTTCAGTAACCCTAACTTCATCGGGTTTATCCACTAAACCCTTGGCAATAATTTCCAGGAGTTCCTTCACTTTATATAGCTCCTTGTTTTACCAACAAAGATTTAACGGTATCGGTAGGTTGCGCGCCGTTTTTCAGCCATTTTTTAGCAGAGTCAACGTTTAACTTAACTTCTGCCGGGTTTTTAAGTGGGTCGTAGGTACCGATTTCTTCCAATACGTTACCGCTACGGGGTGTACGGCTGTCTGCTACTACGATGCGGTAGAAGGGTTTTTTCTTTGCGCCCATTCTCTTAAGTCTGATTTTAACCATTTCTTTTTGTTTCCTCCAATTGATAATATATAGATAGGCAAATTCATATGAAACCAACGAATTAACCATTTCTTTTTGTTTTTTGATTTTAATTATATTATTTATCTAGAAAGGCAGGTTCATATTGTTCATATTAAATTTGCCTTTTTTACCCATTTTCTTAGGATTGCCGGAAAATTGCTTCATCATGTTCTTCATCATTTCGAATTGCTTTAACAGTGCGTTGATATCCTGTACGGATTTACCGCTGCCAGCCGCAATGCGCCGCTTGCGTGACGCGTTAAGAAGATCGGGGTTGCGCCGTTCCTTCGGCGTCATGGAGCGTATGATAGCTTCTATGCCGGCTGACGCGTTTTCATCTATCTGTGCGTTGCCTACCATTTTATTAAGGCCGGGGATCATGCCTAAAATACTGCTCAGTGAACCCATTTTCTTAATTTGTTGGTATTGCGCCAGTAAATCCTCCAGATCGAAGGTGTTTTTACGTAGTTTGGCTTCAAGCGCTTCGGCTTCTTCTTCGTCTAGTGCTGTTTGGGCTTTGTCTATCAGTGTAAGGATATCACCCATGCCTAGGATGCGGCCGGCCATACGGTCTGGGTGGAAAGGTTCCAACTCGTCCATCTTTTCACCCATGCCGACGTATTTAATTGGCTTACCAGTAATCTTGCGTACGCTCAGCACTGCACCGCCACGTGTGTCGCTGTCGAGTTTCGTGACGATAACGCCGTCCACTCCAATTTTTTCGGAGAAATTATCCGCCACGTTTACCGCGTCTTGCCCTGTCATCGCATCAACAACAAGTAAAATTTCCTGCGGTTTGACCGCTTCGCGTATTTCGACAAGTTCATTCATCAGTTCGTCGTCGATATGCAGACGGCCGGCCGTGTCGATAATAACGACATCATAACCCATGTGGTTGGCATGGGTTATCGCGGATGTGGCGATTTTGACGGGCTTTTCGTCAACACCCATCTCAAATACAGGTACGTTATACCCAGCACCGACAACCTGTAACTGCTTAACAGCAGCCGGGCGGTAAATATCACAGGCTACAAGGAGTGGCTTTTTGCCTTGTTTGCGTAATTGCCCGGCAATCTTACCGGCCGTCGTCGTCTTGCCAGCGCCCTGAAGGCCGCAAAGCATGTATACCGTTGGCGGCCTATCGCTAAACGTTAGCTTAGCATTTGTTGTACCCATAAGGGCCGTAAGCTCTTCATTAACTATCTTAATAACGTGCTGGCCGGGGTTAAGACCTTTCATGACTTCGTCGCCCAAGGCCTTTTCGCTTACACTTGATACAAATTCCTTAACAATCTTGAAGCTGACATCCGCTTCCAAAAGGGCAAGACGAACGTGTCGCATGGCTTCGGTAACATCCTTTTCGGACAATTTGCCGACACCGCGCAGCTTCTTAAAAACCTCAGATAGTTTTGTGGATAGATTGTCAAACATTTTTGATATCGCGGATATGTTGAAACTATGTTCGCAAAATCATCCGCGCTCCTTCGCTGTAAAAAATCCTACTAAATATACAATATATTTGCGCTATTGTCAAACATTATTTTTATTCCACAATTTCGAATGTTGTCTTAGCCATTTCATTTCCGTTAATAGTGATTATTAATTCGTGAAGCCCGGGATATATTCTCCTGGATGAGGTTTCGTTTATTGTGTGTTTACGGGTTATCAGGATTTTACCGGGCGGGCAGTTTCGTTCCGATATACGGTTTTCTTTAAATTTCAATTGACCGTTTGCCTTAATAAATCCTATGTCATAGCCTATTCGTATTTTCATGCCTTCGGCGGATTCGTTATTTATCTCGAAAGAAAAAGTTAAATCATCGTTCAAACGAGTTATAGCGGTGCAGGATAGAATTTTTACGGATATGCCCATGGGTTTTGCCAAGCCGAAAAGTTCCAACACAGGGGGATATGCCTTTTTTAGCATTGTCCTGCATGCGTGCTTAATGATTTTTTCGGTGTTTTTGCTTCCGCCGTTTAGCCACCTCTGCCCGGTAGTAACTACAAGGTCCGGCGCAATTTTAGACAATTCGTTAAGGTTGTTGGCGACGGATTTACGGACGTACTCCGACGGGTCGTCTTTTATTGCTTCTAAAATGGGTAGAGCGTAGCCGGGTTTTTTCTTAACTGTTTGCAATCTGCCGCCCCAGGGTATGGCCAGCCTGCTGCCTTCGCTTGCAAGGCGGCGCACATGTTCATCTTCGGACTTTGTCCAATCCATCATGATGTGAAGCATTTCGTCGGGGTATTTATCTATAAATGGCCTTACCGCAAATTCACCCGTTGTGTGTTTTGTAATATTCGCAATCGTCTTCGTTGATTCGTTAAGGTGTTCAAGCCCGCATTCGGATATATAGTGCATTAGAACCATACCTTGCGCAGTATTGCAACTTGGTATAATGGTGTTAATACTGCCGAGCGACGTTACGAAATTAACGGGAAGGGTTTGCGAAAGTGCTTTGGCGATATGTGACATCCTTGCAAACATTTCCAAGTTATCCCAATTATCGTTAAAAATTTTCTGTATAAAAATATCTGAAGGAAATGTATTGTAAAGAGAAACCAGCTTAGTTGCCAGATCACTCAAAGATGGCTTGGAAAACATGTCTTTTACATTTGACATTTGTTGGTCTCCTTGCGGTTGTAGGGGCACCTGCGGCCGCCAGCAGGCGCACACAGTGCGCCCCTACATTATTGAAAATATATTTCTTTATCCGGGTCGGCTTCATCGGTTTGCTCATAAACCTCTTCCGGCGCGACAACATTCTTGCTCATCGCGTCTGTCCGGTCTTTTTTTACTAGCCTGCCTTCCGGGAAGAGGGCGCGGAATTCAGCTCCCGTAATTTTTTCTTTTTTAAGAAGAAGGTCAACGGTTGTGTGCATAATGTCCATGCAGTCCGTCAATACGGCCATGGCACGCTGGTATCCATCTTCGACGATGCGTTTGATCTCCGTGTCTATAAGCTGTGCCATGTTTTCACTGAAATTGCGGGTTTGACCCCAATCTCGTCCGATAAACACTTCTTCCGCCTCGCCGCCGAGTTGGATCGGGCCGATGGCATCGCTCATGCCGTAGCGCATGACCATGTTGCGTGCGATTCCCGTAGCGCGTTCTATATCGTTGGACGCACCCGTGGTGATGTCTCCGATAACTAGCTTTTCCGCTACGCGGCCGCCCAGGAGGACGGCGATTTCCTGCTCCATCTTGCCTTTAGTCATGCTTAAGCGCTCTTCCATAGGAAGTGGCATTGTGTAGCCGCCGGCTTGGCCTGTGGAAATAATCGAAATCATATGCACAGGATCAGTATCCGGAAGCATTTCAAACATAATGGCGTGACCTGCTTCGTGGTACGCGGTGATGCGCCGCTCGCGCTCGGTAACGACGCGGCTCTTTTTCTCCGTGCCAATGCCAATCTTGACAAAAGCCTTACGGATATATTCCGCTGAAATTTCTTCTTGGTTATCCCGTGCGGCAAGGAGTGCCGCCTCGTTGAGAAGGTTCTCCAAATCCGCGCCGGTAAAACCGGGTGTTGTTTGGGCGACGGCTTTAAAGTCCACGTCATCCGCCATGCGTTTGGTTTCGGCATAGAGGCGTAATATATCCTCCCTGCCGCCAACGTCTGGGCGGTTTATGACGACGCGCCTGTCAAAACGGCCTGGGCGGAGAATTGCCGGGTCCAAGATATCCGGCCTGTTCGTTGCCGCAAGCACGATGACGCCAGTGTTTTTGCCAAAGCCGTCCATCTCAACTAAAAGCTGGTTAAGGGTTTGTTCCCTTTCGTCATGGCCGCCGCCAAGGCCCGCGCCTCTCCTGCGGCCTACGGCGTCTATTTCGTCTATAAATATGATGGCAGGTGCGCCTTTTTTGGCTTGGGAAAACAAATCGCGGACGCGGCTTGCACCAACGCCGACGAACATTTCCACAAAATCCGAACCGCTGATCGAAAAGAAGTTAACCCCGGCCTCGCCTGCAACGGCGCGTGCGATAAGCGTTTTACCTGTACCCGGAGGGCCAACAAGAAGTACACCCTTAGGTACGCGGGCTCCAATGTTTTCAAACTTATCTGCATGTTTAAGGAAGGCAACGATTTCGGCCAAATCCTCCTTTTCCTCAATAAGGCCGCGTACTTTGTCAAACGTAACCTTGTTTGCGTCATCAGGTGGGGTAACCTGAGCCTTTGTGCGTGAAAAAGACATAACCCCGCCGCGACCGCCGCCGCCGGACATCTGCGATATGATAAAAAAGAGCAGAAATACGCTGATAACGATAAGGATAAGCGTTGGCAAGAACATAAGGAACGACCCGGATTGCACAGGTGTGCGAATATCAAGCTCGCGTGCGTCGGGATTGTAAAGCGACCAAGGTTCCGCAAAATTCGTAACGAAGTGCAGGACATTGAAAATACTTACTGTAATTTCACGCCCATTATAGAAAGTGACTGTTGCCTCGCCAGCGGAAGCAAACGTGGAGTCGCCTTGTATTACGATAGAGGTGATACTGTCCGGACGCTCTGTAATGTCAAGCACCAAATCACCGTAAACATACGCCGGACCTGTATCCGTTGCGTTAAAATTGCTGATAGTGTAAATAACCAATAGTGCAAAACCAAAAACTATGCCGTACAACAAAAAATGCTTTCCAAACTTACCCATTCTACTTTCTATTCTCCGTTCTTTGTTTTTAACTAGTCATCAAAAGATAAATATCCAATATATTGTAATCCGCGGTATTTATGTGCAAAATCCAATCCATAGCCTACAACAAATTTGTTGGGTATAGTGAAGCCAACATAATCCGGGTGAATATTGTCTAAAATGCGGCCGGACGGCTTGTCCAAAAGCGTACAGAGTTTTACAGATGCCGCTCCGCGCCCGGCAAGGCGCTTGTACACGAAGTCGATGGTACGGCCTGTGTCTGCGATATCTTCAATAACGAGGACATGCTTGCCTTCGACAGAAGCCTGTAGGTCCAATAAAAGCTCCATATTCGCGCTGCTTTTCATGCCCTTGCCATAACTGGAAACATCCACAAAATCAATTTCCGTTTCCGGCGGCAAAAGTTTCATCAAGTCTGAAGAAAACATAAATGAGCCATGTAAAACGCATACCAAAATAAGTGATTTACCTTCATAATCCAAACGAACCGTTTCAGCAAGCTCCATAACTCGGCGTCTGAGCATCTCTTCTGGAATTAATGGAATTACCTTTTCCCCCATTTTATCACCTTAAAAGTTTTTATCTATTCTACCACACTTTTCGTAAATAGTATAGTCTTTTTTTAATTAATGGTAAATTAATTGGAAAAATATTTCAAATCAATAATTGCTGCAGAAATAAAATACAAGCCTATATGCTCGCGCTTATGGAGTAAATTAAGGCTATCCCTATGTGTGCTGGGAAAATGGGTACTGTGCGGCGGAGTGTCGTGGAGGCTATTAAATTTTGTTTGATTTTGTCGGGGAATTGTTGGTAAATTAAATGTAAAGTACGATTATGATTTGAAATATTGTACAAAACCGGCGAATATATTAAGATATAAACACACCTCCATACATACATAGCCACAATTTAGGTTATGCGGAGGTGTTTATGTTTTGCCCGGTAATCGACGGAAACTCATTCCCGCAAATTCTTGCGGTAGAGGAAGAAAAGAAATACCTTGATAAATATGAAAACGGAAATGAAGAAGAAAAACAAGAAGCAAAAAATGTCCTAATCACAAGAAATTTGCGACTTGTGGCGCATGTTGTGAAAAAGTATACGATTAAAGGCGTGGAGCAGGATGACCTAATCTCCATCGGAACTATAGGTCTTATTAAGGGAATAACGACATATAAAATTTCCCGTGGGACAAAGCTTGCGACTTATGTATCTAGATGTATAGAAAATGAAATCCTAATGGAACTACGGCGATTAAAGAGCCGTAGCCGTGAGATGTTTCTGAGCGACCCTGTTGGTGTAGATAAAGAAGGAAACAGCATTACGTTGGAAGATAGGTTAAAAGATGAGGGATATTCCATTGAAGAATCTGTGGGAATGAAGCTGGATGGCGCGCGTTTATCAAAAATAATGATGAGTGCGTTAACGGAGCGTGAACGCCGTATAATTATAACGCGATACGGCCTTATAAACGGCGAAGAAAAAACACAGCGTGAAGTGGCCAAGATGCTAAGTATATCGAGGTCTTACGTGAGCAGGATAGAAAAAAGAGCACTGGAGAAATTGAGCGTAGAATTTAATTGACTATACTAAAGTCATCAGCATACCAACTATAATGCCGGCAAGAACAAAACCTGCAGGCACGCGGTCTTTGTTTGTTGCTATTGCTTGCGGTATTATTTCCCCAAAGACGACGTAAAGCATTGCGCCGCCAGCAACGGAAAACGCAAGAGCTAATGCGACGTCAGAAATTCCGCCTATAAGCATACCCAAAGCTGCACCAATTACAGTTGGCACACCGATTAAGAATATTAATAAAACAGCTTTAATTTTTGACATGCCGCCGGAAATAAGGGGTGCGGCGACTGCCATGCCCTCGGGTATGCAGTGCAAGCCAATCATAAGCGCGATCGTAAAACCTAGGGATAAATCTACAGTCCCCGCAGCACCTATCGCAATCCCTTCTGGAAAATTATGCAGACCGATTGCTATAAGAATGATAATGCCGGACTTTAACATGCTTCTCTTGCCGGCTAAAATATCTTCCGCGTGGAAAAATTCTGTATACGAATTGTGCATTGTGCTAAGTTTTTCTTTTTTTCTGGTGATTTTGTCAACAATTTTGTTAAGTGTAAATACGAGGCCTACACCGATAAGCAGACCAAGGATTGTAATACTCATGCCAAATACTTCTCCACGATTATACCCTGCGTGTTCGATAGATTCAGGTATCAGTTCAAGAAAAACGATACATGCCATTATCCCGGCGGCAAATGATAGGAAAATGCTAATCATTCTTTCCGTTTTTGCGCCCCATATGGCAGTGATAATACCACCCAAACCCATGCCTACCATGCCTGCAAGTACGCTCATTAATATAATCTGCATAATAAAACCTTCTTTCGTAAGAGTTGAAGTTAGCCATAACTAACTGTTAATATGTTAGCATAAGCTAACATATTTGTCAATACTTTTATGTAAATTTATTTGGCTTGTGCGTATGTCGTTTTTATGTTATAGTTTAGTGTGGGAGTGGGTGTTAGATTATGAAAACACAGGAATCGTCTGAAAATTATTTAGAAGCGATTTTAATGTTAGGTAAGAATGATGATCCCGTTCGCGCCGTTGATATAGCAAAATTGCTTGACTTCTCAAAACCAAGCGTTAGCATTGCCTTGAAGGCACTGCGTGAAAACGGGTTTATCACCGTCAATGCAGGCGGTTTAATTTCACTTACTGAAACGGGGCGGAAAATTGCCGAAAGTGTGTATGAACGGCATACCTTGCTGCATAACTGGCTGATAATGCTGGGGGTAAGTGAGGAGACGGCCCTGCACGACGCCTGCCATATGGAGCACGGAATGAGCGAGGAAAGTTATCTTGCTTTGAAACGTTATATAGAGGAATGTTCGTAGAATAGTTACATACGTAACTGTTCTACGAACAAGCTGGGACGCTTGCGCGTTGCCAGCTTTACTTTGAAGTAGTATCAAAATTTTAACAAGTTAAATTTTGATACTACTTCAAAGTAATTCCTCTATATGAGATAATAGAAGCCAACAGATAACGAAAAAACACCTGCGGCAACATAAAGTGAGCCGCGGGTGTTTTATTTGAATCGATAAAGTAGCGGAATCCGGATTTGAACCGGAGACCCTACGGGTATGAACCGTATGCTCTAGCCAGCTGAGCTATTCCGCCATACATACTGCGACTGCAAAACCAGCCGTGAGATGTATATTACCACAAATTTTCTATTAAGTCAAGATATTTTTTATTGAACGCAAAGAAAATGTACCTTACCGCGTTTGTTGCCTAATATACCTGTTAAACGCGTAATTTAATCGGAACATACAATAGAAATTGATAGCATTTCAGCCCCTTTTGTATTTCTTCGTCGTCATTGATATTTTCACCCATAATTTGACGCTCGTTATCATAGGTAAAATTTGAGTTTTCTATCCAGCGCATAATCTTGCTTGCTCCATTTAGCAAACTTTCGTCGTATCCTTCGTGTGAAATGGAGGTTGCATATAAACCGCCTTTAAACTCGATTAACTCATATGGGGCTAAATCGGTTTTGTTAATGTCGTCGTTTACGGCGCATATCATGCTGAACTTGCCATCTTTTGTCAAAATAAAATCCAATCCATATTTTGTAAGGTGTTTTTTGAAGGGTATTACATGTTCATTTTTATCTATCCAAGCCCACAAACTCCAGAGCCTGTCTTCATCTGCGGCGGTGTGGTATCCGGTTGATACTGCCTTGAATTTTGGTAACCGGACAAGGGTTGGTTCGTGGTGCCATAACCTTAAATTATCGTTGATTTCGATTAAGCGCTTGAAACTGGATGGGTTGCCTTCATACTCCATGGTTATGATTTGCTGCTCTATTTCCTTCGCTTTTTCGAAAAGTAGCTTAATGTCAGATTCTTTGTTAAAATCAATTTTCCTAAAATGGTTGACAAATGATGAGATGATATGCTTTAATTCATGAAGTAGTGATATTTCACCGTCAATGTCATCGATTTTTTTGCCAAGGACATCTAAGACGATATCACTTCCTGACGAATTAAAGATTATATGGATGTCTTTGATGCTGATATTAAGTTTGCGTAGAATTAGGATCTGCTCTAGCTTTTTTACGGCCGCTTCGTCATAAAGGCGGTAGGCGTATTCGTCCGTGCGTATGCTTGTGATCAGCCCCATGTCTTCGTAGTAGCGGAGCGTTCTTGCCGATATACCGTACCTTGCCGACATATCCTTGATTTTTGTGAGATTATTCATGCGTGTCCTCCTGAAAGGTTATTTATATATAGGGTACACGCTTCCCCACGGGCAGAGTCAAGGGTTTTTCAACAAAAATTAATAGACTTTTTATACGGATCCGGAATCGAAAGTAAACCCGCGCCCATGGACGTCGGACACTACGTTTGTTACCATGAAGCATTTATCGTCGTGTTTGTTTACTATATCGATTAATCGTTTGTAATTCTGCTTCTCGAGTGTTATCATAAGCATGGGAATTTTTGTATCCGAATATGCGCCGGTGGTGGGGATAACCGTAACGCCGCGTCCAAATGCTTCCATGATATCCCTTGCGATCTCTAAATGTTTGGAGCTTATGATGTTGACGCATTTCTTTTTATTAAGCCCATTTTCTATTTGCGCCATTACGATAGATGTAATCACGTTTGACAGTATTGCGAAGAAAAACGCGTTTATATCGAAAACAAGCAGGCATAAGGTTACGACTATCGTGTCGATTAAAAGTAAGCCAACGGACGGCCGTAGGTTAAAATATTTTTTAAAGATAAGCGGCGGGACGGCCGTGCCCCCGCTGGATGCTTTGTTGTGATATAGGGTACATGCGGCGATGCCGAAGAGCGCAGAGCCGAAAATCATTGAAAGCATCGTGTCTGCAACCAGCATTTCACGCGGGATTATGCCCAAAAATACCGGTAATGAGAAAGCTCCGATTGCGGTGTTAAGCGTATATTCCTTGCCCAGCAAAAAATACGCCAACACAATGACGACGCCTTGGCCTATCCAAACCGTAACCGTCCTATCCCAACCGAAGAATGATTCGGCGATGATAGCCAGGCCCGTAAGCCCACCGGCCGCAATGTCGTGCGGCGCGAGGAACAAGTTTACGCCGACGGCTATTAAATTTACTGCAATCATAATAAATATAATCTTTTTTACCCAATACTTAACCATACTCCACCTTTTGCTTCCTTCGTTTTTAATACTATTATAGTTTGCCACAAACTGCGTTATAAAATCCGTATAAAATCTTTTTATAGAGGACTATTCGTAGAATAGTTACATATATAGTTATTCTACGAACAGGCTGGGACGCTTACGCTTTGCCCAGCCTTACTTTGAAATAGCAATAAATTTTTAGCAAGCTAAGTTTTGTTGCTATTTTAAAGTAATTCCTCTATATAAGTTATTTGCATAACAATTTACCGCCTGCTTATCTCAGTTTTCGTAAACCTCTCCGGCGTAAACATTTGGGTAAAACCGGATGGAGGGTATTCTTCACCAAAACCCACATCCTCAACGGATCCGCGTACGATGCCGCCTTCCTCCTCCGCAAGGAGGGTAATGTTTAGGCGCGTCTTGCCGCTTGGCCGCTGGGGCAGACCGTTTACTTCAACCTCGCCGATTAGTCTGCATTCGTCTATTTTATGTTCCTTGTCAATTCTTTCCAAGATTTTAAGGTAGAACTCAGTCATATCCTTCGGCTCGTTTCCGGAAAGTGTAAATATCTGGGATTTTTTAGCGAATTCGTACGGCGTGCCGCGGCGTATCATCGGGAAGAATGATTTTTGCGCGTCGCCGATCTCTATACCGATATCGTGCGGTATCGTTACCATAAAATCTACGTTTAACTTATCCGTTTGCATATCGCGGCTTTGGCTCAGCCCCATTTTCATTGCCGCATAATACGTTGCGCCGAAAGAGATGTCCAAATGCGGCCGCTCCGAACGGTATATCTTGCTTTCGTCATTAAAGATTTCAACGAGCATATTTTTCACCCATGGCATGAGGGACGATCCACCCTCCAAAAGCACTCTATTCACCTCGTCTGGCGCGATCGCGCCGTTATATGCCTCGCGTAGGGTCTTTATCGTCAGTCTGCGAGTTTTTGATATGAAATTGTTGATAAGCTCATCAAAATCGTCGCGCGTAAACTGCTCCACAAACGGCGGCACACAGAAGGTGAATGGGATGCGGAACGTTTTAACGCCGCTAAGCCGCTCCTTCGCTTCGCGCGCTCGTACGGCGATTTCGGCTTGGTTTTCCGGCGCGATATCCGTTACGGCTAACCCGGTTTTGGCTGTTATAGTCCTATAACAAAACTCCGCCAGCATATCATCTATGTTATCACCCCCGTGTGAGGCTTCTCCGCCTTCGGAAATAACCTGTAGCCGGAGACTGCTTTCTGTTTTTTCGGTAACGTGGAAGAGGGTGATGTCCAGCGTGCCGCCGCCAAAGTCGAATACGAGGATTCTTTCATCCAAATCAAGCTCACGGCGGAAATTGTATGTTAATGCCGCGGCCTTTGGTTCCTCTATTAGGCATATCAGCTTGTCGGAAAGCTCGGCTAGTCTAACCGCGCGCATGGTGGCCTTCTTGGCCGCGTCGTCAAAATCGTACGGTACGGAAACAACAAGCCCGGCGATCTCTGCTTTGGGGTTTAAGCTGTATATATGGCGTACAAGTTCTTTAAGGATGAGTGCGGAGATTTCTTCGGGTAAAAAATTCTTGCCATCCAATAAAATCGGCTCGTTAGTACCCATTTTGCGCTTGATGCTGCGGATCGTGGCTTGCGGGTACAGCTTGATTGACCTATAAGCCTCTTCGCCGACAATCCATTCGCTCCCATCATCGCTGTTTCTGTACTGTACGACGGATGGAAGGGGTATTTTACCGAAGCCGTTTGAGATGTCGACGGGCACTGGTGTGCGGTTTGCGTTATCCCAATAAGATATAACCGAGTTCGTCGTTCCAAGGTCTATGCCTAAAATATACCAATCTTCAGGCAAGTTGCCTTTGGATTCGATTTCCTTGCGGTATGCTTCCCAGTTCATATTGTATGCCTTTCTAGAGTGACTTCGCATGCTGAGTTAGATTTAGAGTTGCGGATGAAGCCGCGGCTTCTAAAGTTATATCATTAAATGTATTTCCTGATTATAATCCGCCATTGGGAAAAGCTCGCCGAAGCCGCAGTCGGATAATTTAACGGTGCATTCATTCGGATTTTTGAAGTTTACGCTTAGGTTCAGCTTCGTTGTGCCTGGCGGGCGGGTTGGTAAATCACGCAGAGGTATTGTGGCGAGCTGGCGTATTTCGCCTTCGTCGTTACGGCTGTAGAGTGGTATATCACAATCTGCCGCGCCAGTGCCGCCGAGGTATATAAAATGGAAATTGCCGCGTTCCTGCCACCAAAAACTACCCATCTCAACGATTGGAAGAAACTTTTCGCGTTTAATGTTTTGGTGCTTATTCTGAACCAGAACTCCAATGTCAATGGTTAGGCGGTGGCTGTCCTCTATCATAAATTTTGGTATGTCTATAACGCCAAGTGCCGCCGCCGCACGTATGGATGCGCCACTTGCCGCTGCTGCTTTTGGGTTTTTATCTATTATTACATTCGCGCGAGGATAAAGCTCCCTTATCGTGTCGCGCACCCAAAGCATCTCAAATCCGCCGCCGCTGCATAAAATGGTATCGATACTGACGGCATTATCACCCGCAAGGTTAAAAAGCCGCTTGAGAAATACGGTGAACCGCTCTTTGTATGGGCGCAACGTTTCGTTCATAACTTTGTCTGTAACCGATAAAACGACTGGTGGGTAGAGGAAGTTGTAGTATAATTTGACAGGGCGGCCGCCAGGCTGAAATTGGAAAAGTACATCCTTGTGTTGGTATGAAAAGCTTTTTATCTGTTCATATATCTGCGGATTTATTTTGTCTTTAGATATGGCGGCCTCACTGCAGTAGTGTTCGGTAATGAGTTTGTCCATAGCGGCGTCTATTGCGTCCGTACCGATGTTTTTATCGAAAAAGGATGAAAGGCATTTTATCATGCATACTCCTTCGTCCTCATCGGCGGGAATGATTTCGTAAATTCCGCCGCGCAGTTCGCGTGCACCGAAGTCCAGTAAGACGGTATTCTCTTTCTTGGGTTTGATTTTGAGAAAATAATTGGAAAACACACATTCTCTGTCAGAATCCATGGATATCAACGGTTTATCGTATCCGGCGAGCTTAAAAACTTGTAAAAGAGCTTCTTTATTTTCTTCGGATGCATATCCGGGAAGAGACAGTACGATACCCGCAAACTCCGCATTAGGGTTGATGTTTCTGCAGTTTTGGAGCAGCTCACGTAGATAGTATGTCGTGGCTTGTTCAGCACCAATGGGTTTATCGCCAATATCTAAGTATTCCTTCCGCAACGTGCGCTCTATAAGCCCGGTGATAATCGCGTCATCGGTCACGCCGCGGTTTAATAGGGCGTATTCGCCAAAGACAAAATCGCGCGACTCTTTAGCGTATTGCAAAGCCGTAGGCATACTGGGTTTACCGTAGCCGCCGCTCACGTCAATTATCTCGGCACCTCCGCGCCCGTGGTCGAAATATGCCAAAGAAGAGCTATGGTTACCTAAATCCACGCCCAGTATAAATAAACTCTCCCTTGACCTTGCGTCAAGTAAATTTTCTTCAAAACGCTTGCGGTATATTTTCCAACTGTGGGTCATTTGTGGTTTCCTTCAGTGTTTTGCATTATTTTGCAGCTATAACGTTTGCCCTTAAAATTACCCTGTCACCTTGTTTAAAACCGCTATTAAGCAACTTTATGATTTCACCCTTTTTGAAGTTTCCATCGGTCTCTGCCGTTAAAACCTCGTGATATTGGCCGTTAAACATTGTGCCGGGGGTAGGCTGTATCGGGGATATACCGAAATGGCCTAAGGCGGACGCAATGGTTGCCGTGGCATCGTCCAACAACGCAACGAATGCGCCGATAGCCTCATTGCTGTGCGAGGCTTCACGAATACGCGGCGCGGAATGGAGCATTATTTCTTCAAAAGTCGTAATTTCGTATAATGTGTGTTCCTTTTTAAATTTCGTCAACAGGCCATCGACCTGCTCGGCAATCTTATCGGCAGGTGAATATTTGCTTACGGCGTAGGGAGCGTATATTTCGTTTGCAACGGTAAAGTTTAAGTATTTTTTGACGGCGGACAGTGCGCGTCTGTCTCCTTTTTGATAAACGGCCATTTCCTGTACCATCGTATTAAATGCTGCCGCCGACACGGTATCAATCCAAGGCGGAAGAAGTGGGTTAGGCGGCTCGATTGGTTTGTTTATACAAGACGCGATACTCTCTTTTAAAGCGGTAAGCCCCTCGTCCAAAGATTCGGATTTAATTTGCATGGTTTCCGCAATGCCTTTAATGATACGATTTTCGGTGCTGTCTACGGAGTATTGAAATTTGTATCGTTCATAAAAATCAGCTATTTTTTTAAAAATAGCGCGTATCCCGTCTGTCATGCTAATTTCGCTTGCTAATTTATTTCCTGCATTATTATTAGATAAATGCCGGCCGCTTTCAGCCGGGGCATGTTGGTGGTGTAAAATTTCTTTGTGTAATTCTGCAGTAAAAGCGATGCGGAGAGTCTCGAGCTTTCCGGCAAAATCTGCCGTTGTTTCTTCGATATCAAACTGCGGAATGTTATTTTCAGAAATATTTTTTAGTTTTGATAAAAAATTATTGTACTGCTCCGTTCCTGGCCTGGCATGAAAAAACAACCGCGTTTCGGTAAAGAAGTTTTCAGAAAGCTCGGATTTGGGTATATTAAAAATATTTTCCGACAAAATGGCGCAAAAAGTGTCTATTGGCGTGACGGCACGCTGCCAAAGCCGAAGGATCTTGCTTTCGCGGCTTTGGGTATAAGTTCTCTGTCTATTGCGAGGTTTTGGGTATCTGCTCATAATATCAGCTCTCTGCATTTAATATAAATCGTCTACTGACAGTTCCGTCACAGCACCGCTTTCGGATGTGGATTGTGCGGTTACCTTTAGCATATTGTCCTGCGCCACATGGAAGATAACTCGCACCTTTTCCTGCCCTTTGGGACCCGCGGGGATGCCTCGCAATTGCGTGCCGGCGAGGCGCTTCATCCCGTCAGCTGAAACGTTAGTCGACGAAGCAGGCACATCGGGGCTTGGGTTTGTGTTCTCATAAACGACAATAGCCATGCTTGTTACATTATCAAAGTTGGTCGTAAGTAAGTCAGCGGCTTCGATGACAAGCCCCTCGCGCGGGATATCAACGCCCTGGGGCACGATCTGCAGAAAGCGGCGCCCCGCGATCTCAAGACCAAGGGGGTGGATGGTTCGTTCTTGCATAACGGGGCCTTTTAGCGTCGGCATCATTATCATATTACAGTAATGCGCTGCACCCTGCGAGATGGACAGTGCCGGCGAAATTCGCGATCTAAACGGTTCTTTGCCGAACTTTTCCAGTATTTTTTCACCAACCAAGGTAAGAGAGGAAGAGCCGCCGACGAGGAAGACCTCATCCACTTTATTTGGATCAAGCTCCGCAGCCTCCAAGCATTTGTCTATGCAGTCAAGTGTGATGTCAATTATATCCAAGAGGTTTTTACCGATAAATTTTTCGCATGCGGCTGGAGTGTCGCCAAGCTCGTTTACTCGTTTGTGGCTGATAAAATCGTCCCGCGATATTTCCATGTTTATATTCACTATCCGAGGTTCTTGTATGAAAGGCGCAAGGGTGATTTTTGTTGTCTTGGATTGGGATAGGCGTTCTTTTGCCTGGTTGGCAACCTGCGCAAGGCGTACGAGGGCAACCTTTTTTTGCCGCGCGGACATGCCGTCGTCGGCTTGCCGGTTAAACAGGTCTATTTCGTTATCCGTTAGTTTGCGGAATTCTTCGTAGATCATA
>Ga0123355_10000816_pt1 | contig 42734 bp, 37 predicted proteins | sample TergutEmb28metaG_3_FD_89872 | JGI IMG/M metagenome (GOLD analysis project Ga0123355, IMG submission 89872) | Embiratermes neotenicus P1 segment gut microbial communities from Petit-Saut dam, French Guiana - Emb289 P1 | ecosystem: Host-associated > Arthropoda: Insects > Digestive system > Gut ...
ATTGCGTAGGCTCTGTGTGGTTACTCCTATCAATTTTGCAAACTTTCCTATGTCATAATATTTCATAGCCATCACCTATAAAAATTATAACACAAATTATTGCGAATATCAATAATATTTTATAATGTTTTATAATTTAATTTTGACTGTTGATAGCCTCGCTTATTATACCATAACAAAAATCATCAGGGAGCTATAACTTAAATATTTTAGGTGATGTTGACCTTCCTATTATACCATAACAAAAATCATCAGGGAGCTATAACGCAAAATGGCGTTTTAATACCACTTGGAAAATTATACCATAACAAAAATCATCAGGGAGCTATAACTTCTCAAGACGCGGCATTCTCTGCCAAAAAATTATACCATAACAAAAATCATCAGGGAGCTATAACAAGAGATTTGAGAATGCGTCTATCCATAGCATTATACCATAACAAAAATCATCAGGGAGCTATAACAACGCATGGCACACTGAGTCGTGCAATGACATTATACCATAACAAAAATCATCAGGGAGCTATAACATGTCACAATTACAATGGTAGTTTGGAAATATTATACCATAACAAAAATCATCAGGGAGCTATAACGAACAGCGATTGCAGTCCACTGATTTGCATTATACCATAACAAAAATCATCAGGGAGCTATAACTACTAGTCACGCACTTTGACATAAAAAAAATTATACCATAACAAAAATCATCAGGGAGCTATAACCAATTTCGCCGCTCATGCTGCTGATTTGCCATTATACCATAACAAAAATCATCAGGGAGCTATAACATTGCCGTCAAAATGCTTTGAGAAATTCTAATTATACCATAACAAAAATCATCAGGGAGCTATAACAATAACGAACTCTTTTACTCAAGTGACCCCATTATACCATAACAAAAATCATCAGGGAGCTATAACTTCTTGACTATCAAATACATTCTACCACACATTATACCATAACAAAAATCATCAGGGGATATAACCTATAATATCGCTTGCTTTTTTCATTTCCTCTATGATTCACTTCTTGTACATTATAATAATTACAGTTTTCCCTCAAAGCAAATCGATGTGCAGATAGATCTATTTACCTTAGCATATAAGTCCGTATATAATATAGTGAAGCATTCATATGATTGATAACAATGACTCACAGCTTCTTAATAATATTTAGGAAAAGAGGGTATGGATATACATGGATATTGAAAAATTAATGAAAGCAATTGACATTCGCCGTTCTCGGCGTAAATTTCGTGAAATCCCGATCGAACCTCATGATATTACCAAATTAAAGCAGCTTATTGAAGAGTACAATAATGTTGCCAACATTCGCATGGAATTAGTTACAAACAATGGCAAAGCTTTTAACGGATTCACAAAAAGCTATGGCATGTTTTCGGGGGTAAACGACTATATTGGCTTAATTGCAAACAAGGAAGATCATGATGCTGCCGAGCGAATCGGTTACTATGGTGAACTTGTTATTTTACACGCTACAATAATGGGATTAGGTACTTGTTGGGTAGGTGGTACATTTAGCCGTTCAAATATGCCATTTTCTGTAGCGGGAAATGAATCTGTCATAGGTGCCATCATCGTAGGTAATAACGACAAGGATGACAGCTTTAAAGAAAAGATGATTAGGAATTTTTCTCACCGTAAATCCAAAAGCTTAAAAGAAATGTATTCAAGTGATGCCCCGCTACCTGACTGGTTTACACAAGGTATGGAAGCTGTCTCTAAAGCACCATCAGCAATGCATAGACAACCCGTATCATTTACGTATGAGAGCGGGAAGGTTACAGCAGGTGTAAAAGACATTTCCGGCTTTTTAATGGCTTTTGATCTTGGTATAGCCAAGTTGCACTTTGAGCTGGGTGCCGGAGGAGGCAAATGGGCATGGGGCAATAATGGAGAATTTACACATGGCATTGATTCATAGTTTGGAGGCATAACATAATATGAAAAAAATTATTTTACTGGCTATAGCTCTTTGCGCCACAGGGCTAACTGCTTGCAATGAAAGTGGAACAACACAACAAGCGTCTAGCCAAAACTTAATATATCAAGTGCAAGATACGCAACCTACACAAACGCAGTACACTACTGAGCCAATAGGCAATGTTCCGATCATAGAGCTTGAAGAATTTGAAATACAAATTAACTTTGCAAATGATGATTTTTTAAGAACTTTTGATCACATCCATGAACTGGATTATAGCGTAGTTCGCACTGCCCGTGATGGTAGTGCTGATGGGCTAACCGGCGGCGATAACCTAATGATTTGGGCAAATCAGCCTATAACAGACTTCGCTGTATTATTAATTGTCAATGATATTATAGATGAAGAACTAATTTTTATACCTTTGGATAGTTTTGGAACACTTTCTGAATTGAATCCCAACGAAGCTTTTGTTATAAACAATTATTGGGGATTAGGCACATTGCCTTGGAGCGGAATAACATTTACAGAGGAAAGCGGCATAAAACGTTATTTTACACTTCAACAAAGCATGTATGATGGAAACTGGAGATTTTTAGAGTTTGAAAACCGTGTCAACGAACTTCCGAATGATTGGAAGCCTGAATGGTACAATGTTTTGACAGAACAACCAAATATAAGCGAATATGGTTGGCAAATTGCCGCCGAATTTTTGAGTGGCTTTACTACTCTGTTTACCGGGGTTAGCCATGCAGAAATCATTTGGGATGAAGATACACATATGCCTGTAGCTACAGGAAGATTTATACCGGGTTGGGACAGCGAGAGCCAGCAACTATTAACAACATACGAACTTCCGGAGATTTCATTTGCTCCCATAGCAGTAAGATCCTCTGCATTTCTTGATAGGTACGGAAACATAATTACCAATGCGCCATGGGCTTATATCCAACGTTTTGATAATTACACTCAGGAAGATGAGCTAACTTTTTCATACTCTCATCATTATGCAAACCACTTCAAGCTCTTTGACTTTGATAATAGTGGAATACCGGAAATTTTTATTCATTTTCAACAAACATTTGAAGGATGTTATGGCGGATTTTACAGAATATTCAGATATACGGATGGTGCCTACAGAATGTTGGAGATGACAGCTTTTCAAGATGGCGAGCAACTATCATGGGTTAATTTTGGTGAAGTTCATGATTTGTTTATTGATGCTGATGGAAGGATTATAACATTTGTAAACTGTATGCTAAGTGGATCGGAATATGGACACCTTATCCTTACAGATACTCATGCAGAGTTGCATATTATATCCAGCCCCTATATTTGGGAGGAATGGTATCAACATCACCGGGAAGTATGGGATCAAACACCATATGGCCATGAGCGGATAGATAGTTGGGTATTCCATAATCCCACCATTTTTGGAACAGATGTTTCTATATCACCCCTTCATCCACTTACTGATTTAGGTGATGAACTTTTGACTTATTTGCACTCTAAAAGACAAATATAAACGTCCAAATTAAAGAGGTAGAATTATGAATGAAGTGATTTTACAAGCCCACGACTTGTTTAAAACAGCGGGCTTTGACTATGCTGTTTGTGGCGGTTTTGGCATTGATATGTTTGCGGGTAAGGAGCTTCGCTCACATGGAGATTTTGACATTCTGGTGTTTAAGGAAGATAAGCACCGTGCCGTACAGCTTATGATGGACAAAGGCTGGCCTATTTATGGCAGGTTTATGGAAGAAGGTAAACCGGCAACTCAGTATTTGTTTTACAAAATAAGTAACATTACAGATAACTTCTGGGACGATTGCATAAACATGTGGACTATAAAGCCCAATTGCTTACCGGAAATGTATAAATTCGACCGCTTACAGGGAGATATATACTCTTACAAACCCCACAAATGGCATGTGCAAAATTTTGAATTTATTGAGCTTGAGTTTGACACAAGAGAGGGAAATGATTACGTGGTGAGAGAAAACCCACGAATAACCCGCCCGCTGGATAAAGCAATTTTATACCGTGATGGCATACCCTATCTTGCGCCGGAAATTATACTGTTTTATAAATCAGATAAATATTCTTCCGAAAGTCCATATGCAAAACCCAGAACAGAAAGCGACTTTAAGGCGATTATGCCAATACTTCCTGAAGAAAGCAAAAAGTGGCTTTTGGATGCCATAGATGCAACATACCCTGATGGATATGAATGGCTGGATGGGTTGCTATAAAAAATCAGAAAAATATAATTTAAAGCCCCTCTTGAAGGCTGTGATTTGGCCTTTGAGAGGGGCTTTTTGTTAGATATATTTGTAAGGATATGTATGAGAATTTTTCTGCAAAATCATATCACAAAGCCCTTTTTCATGAACAATCACATGATTCAACCGATGACAAAATGAGACCGGTTTGGGCACGGTCGTTTTCGCTTGCATTGTGCGTTAATACGATGTATAATTAAGTAGACCAGTTGGGTGGTGCTTTTGATTGGAGAAATTTATGACGAAAAAATCTGATGGTGTAGCACAGGCTGTCACCACAATAATTTCTGATATGATGGAACGCATTATGGATAGAGTTTTACAAACTGACCCCTTTATACCTGAAAATCACAGAGCTGCAAAACCATTGTATGCCGCTCTTGTTCCTGATGAGATTTTCAAAGGATCGCATTTTGAACGTAGGTTTGTTACACCGTTCGGAAGTGTGTGGGAAAAGCTAGCGGTCGTTGTATCTACCGAGATGCATGGTAGTTGTGAGCAAGGCAAATTGATTGAAGGCACGATAAAAAGTGAGAGGTTACGCCGTATACAGGAAACATTAAATAAACTTGAGCATTCGGGGCGTGGCAAAGAAGGTAAAGTTCGCCCCAATTGGTTGAATGAACTTAAATATATACTGGCTGGAGATGGCGAAGTTGTGCCTGTTTCGGTTATGTGTGATTTGTTCATAGATAGCATTACAACCGGCAAAAAGTATGCTTTTGAGTTAAAAGCCCCGTTGCCAAATAGTGATCAAACAAAAGTCAGCAAAGAGAAAATGTTTAAGTTGCTGGCTATGGAAAATTATCCTGTGGATGCTGCGTACTATGCCCTCCCTTATAATCCATATGGTACAAAAGAAAATTACGCATGGTCTTTCCCCTTGCGTTGGTTCGATATGAAAAATGACCCTTCTGTACTTATAGGGAGCGAATTTTGGGATTTAATCGGCGGTGAAGGAACATATGGAGCCTTTATAACATCAGTAAATGCCTTGGGTGTAGAGTATCGTGAGCGCATTTATCGTGAATATCTAGGTATTGAACCACCAGAACATTCTTCGCCAACTGTGCTGAAGTAGGAGGATAAATGAAAACAACTTTTACGGCTATTGACCTGTTTGCAGGAATCGGTGGTTTTCGCATGGCTATCGAAAGATGCGGTGGACAAACTATTGCATTTTCGGAGATAAATTCTGACGCCATTAGCGCTTACATTGAAAACTACAACGAAGAATCATCTGCAAATCTCGGAGATATAACTAAATTAGATGATTTACCGCAACATGACTTGCTAACTGCCGGTGTTCCATGTCAAAGTTGGTCTATCGCCGGAAGAAATCTTGGATTTGATGATGATAGAGGGCAACTTTGGAATGATGCCCTTTTTCTGTTAAAAAAGTCGCGCCCTAAAGTGTTTATTTTTGAGAATGTGAAGGGTTTAGCAGACCCAAGAAATAAAGATGCTCTTGATTACATAATGAATCGAATTAAAGAAGCCGGCTACCATGCTGATTACTATGTCCTAGATTCTTTCGATTATGGAGTTCCGCAAAGTCGGGTCAGAATTTACATAATCGGATTTTTGGATGCTTGTTTTCATGATGCTTTTTTTCTGCCTCGCAAAGTAGATAGCCATGTAAAACTAATAGACATTTTGGATGATGAAGTAATTTTTGCCCCATCATCAAGCAAAACAGAGCAAAACACAAAAATATACCCCTTTCCTTCGACCGGCGTAACTAGCCTCTCGAGCAACAATAACGGGTTTAATGACTATTTTCTTTTTAACGATTTGAGAAATGGACACACTACTATCCACTCGTGGGATATGATTGATACGACTGACAGGCAAAAAGAGATATGTCTTTTACTGCTTCGTAACAGGCGTAAAAAAGACTTTGGCCCTCTTGATGGAAACCCTTTATCATTAGTACAATTCCAACAACTTGACTACACAATTACCGAAAATGAGCTAGATGAGCTTGTTTCTATTGATATTTTGAAAAAAGAGAAGTATTCGTATGCCATAATTAGGGATCCCGATGGTAGTTTGACACCTGCCGAGATGATTATTTTATCAAAAGAAAAAAAGGGTATCATCACACCAGATGAAATTGTTTGTGACCGTGAAATAAAAATCAACAAAGTGAATATCACAGAAACACTTAACTCACTGAAAAGCAAGGGAATTGTTGATTGTTGCGAGGAACGTTATGAGTTTAGATACACCAAAATAAGTACAGGTTTATTTGGGATAAATCGTATTTTTTTACCAAGCTCAAACATTTTTCCAACTTTGGTTGCAAGTGATAGCAATGATTTCCTTACCCCTGTTCACATTACGGCAAACAATGTTATGGAATACAGAAAAGACTTCATGGAACACGTTCTTAACAAAAAGGCATATAGAAAAATCTCTAAAACAGAAGCATTGCGAATACAGGGATTTCCGGAAGATTTTCAACTTCCGGAATCTCGCTCTCGTTGGATGAAGTTGGTTGGCAATAGCGTAGCTGTGCCGGTTATTGAAAAACTAATAACCGCCATTAAGGCAACCGACGTTTTTAATTTAGATTACGCCATTGAGCCATATATGCACAAAGATTCACTTGCTGCACCAAGTCATTATTACGGACAGATGAGCTTATTTGAAGCATGAAATAACGATAAAATTCAGGAAAAATTATAAGGGGATTTGTAAATATGGAAACTCAAAAAGAACAATTGACAATAGAATTACTCTGCTCTGCAACAAAAGAGTTTTGTCAATCTGAAAATCAACTTGATTTTCCAGAGTTGGTTGGCGTAACTGATGGAAAAGCAGTAGGCACTTTTGTTGAGCATAGGCTGAAAAATTATCTGTCGAAAAGATTTATTGTAGTGGTAGGCAATAGTGCATCTGGCATAGACCTACCTTCGCCAGAAATAAATACAGACATTAAGGTGACTTCACATCGTCAACCACAATCATCATGCCCTTATAAATCTTCTCGACAAAAGATTTTTGGGCTTGGCTATAACTTGCTTGTGCTTGTTTATGATAAAAAAGATGTTGATGGTACAAGCAAGTTGAGATTTCAAAATTGTACCTTTGTATCACAAGAGTGTACTGCTGATTTTACAACAACAAAACGTCTTGCAGAGATGCTAAAAGATGGGGCGATAAAAGAGGACATACTCTCTTATTTTATGGATAAAAACATACCTGGTGATGAAATTACGTTAGAGCAGTTAGCTGATGAAGTTTTAGAGCGTGGTGTAGTACAGGGATATTTAACTATATCCAATGCTCTACAATGGAGATTGCAATATCAGAGAGTTATAACACTTTCTAATAGTGTGGACGGAGTTGTAAATTATGATTACAAAAAATAAAAGTGCCGCTAAAATCGAATATGGAGATTATCAAACACCTATTTCGTTTGCCCATTCCGTTTGTGTTAAGCTAAAAGATCGGTATAACCTATCCCCTACTGTGATTTTTGAACCAACATTTGGAGTAGGTAACTTTATTGAAAGTGCCTTGATTGAATTTGAAGATGTACAGACAGCATACGGCGTTGAGATTGGTAGTGATTACTACACGCTAACAAAAGAAAGATTGTTAGGTAAAGGATTTTTTGGTATTTTCTCCCTATATAATGACGATATATTTTCTTTTGATTTTAGCAACATCAAGGAAAGTGTTTCAAAAGATGAAAATATCTTGATAATCGGTAATCCACCGTGGGCAACAAACTCTCAATTATCATCAATGAATAGCTACAATCTACCCTTAAAAGGTAACTTCAAGAGTTATTCTGGTCTTGATGCTATAACTGGTAAAGGAAATTTTGATATAGCAGAGTACATATTGTTGCAGATGTTAAGTGAATTTTCTGATTATAACTGCACCCTTGCTATGCTATGCAAAACCATTGTGGCAAAAAACATCATCAGAGATATTGGTAAATATAACTTCAGTATTGATACGGCAGATTTATATATTTTCAATGCAAATGAAGTATTTGGCGTTAGCTGCGATGCCGCCTTATTTGTAGTAAAACTTGGCGAAAACGATTCCACAATTTGTAGTGTTTATGATTACTACACAAATACCAAAGAACGTCAATTTGGATGGCTTAATGGTGCTTTTTTTTCTGATATTTCAACATTTACAAATTTAATAAATGTTAATGGGGTATGTCAATTTGAATGGCGTCAAGGTGTCAAACATGATTGTTCTAAGGTTATGGAGTTGAAGTACGATACAGATGGTAATTTTATAAACGGATTTGGTGATGTTTTGAAGTTGCCGATAGGTCAATTTGTCTTTCCTCTTGTAAAGAGTTCAGATATAAAAGCAGATGAAATAACAGAAACGAGAAAGCACGTTATTATAACTCAAAGACGAGTTAATGCTGATACGTCCACAATCCAACTCAAAGAAAAAGTGGTTTGGGAATACTTGAAGCGGTATGAGAACTTACTAGACGCTCGAAAATCTATTATATACAAAAAATCCCCCAAATTTTCGATTTTTGGGATAGGTGATTACTCTTTTGCAAGATATAAAGTGGGCATATCCGGCTTTTATAAAGAGCCAAAATTTGCCCTTATCACTAATGATATTCCTATAATGTTGGACGATACTTGTTATTTTTTAAGTTTCCACAAACTTGAAGATGCTGTTATAACTGTAGCTTTATTGAATAGCATTGAGTGCCGTCAATTTTTGAAGTCCATAGCATTTTTGGATTCAAAACGCCCATACACTAAAGAAATTCTAAAAAGAATTGACATTTTAAAGCTGTTAGAAATCATTTCTTTTGAGAGTGTAGCAAGGTATGCCGTGAATATGAAGGGCAAGTATAGCATTACCTTAACACACTACCATAACTATATAGCAAGGTTGAATGGGAAAACTGACTATAATAGCGAGTTTGAACAAACAAGTTTGACTATAGCATTACCTTAACACACTACCATAACTATATAGCAAGGTTGAATGGGAAAACTGACTATAATAGCGAGTTTGAACAAACAAGTTTGACTTTTGCATAGAAAATATTGAGGTAATATTCAACCCATTGAAATACTGTCTTGGCGGCCAATCCAGTATTTCAAGAGTTGATTACAGCTTCTTATACAACAATATCAATGCTATTTTGACGAGGAACGGAACTGTTTCTATTTGCGCTTCCGCTAATGGTATCACCAATAACAACATTAAATTCACCCGGGATATATCCGGAATCAGCATATGAATTTTTCGGATTGTTTCCGGCCGAAAATTCACATTCACTACACTCTTCATAACTTTCAGCCGCAGTGTTCAAGTCGTTCATTGCATAGCCCAGGTGCCTAAATGTATCGACTTGTTTTTCTTTGCCCTCGGCTTGTAACGCCTGACCTTCTTCAATGGCAAGTGAGTTTCCATCTGTTATGCCATTCCGTTCGCGAATCCTACCATGCCTATAGGTTGAATTTGCAATTCCTTGATTTTGTATAGCTAGTTGAATGTTGTTTTGGGCACTTATAATGCCTATCATAGAATTTACTCCTAACATATTTTCGCTTCCTTCCTGTTAAAAGCTGTGTTTACAACTTTTAAAATTTTCATGGTTTGATTACACGTGTAGCCGTTTTGATTAAATAATGTGAGCTTGATCATATTTCCGCTTGCCTTTTGTGAGTCTATTTCTTATAATTTAAGCAAATATACTCACAACAATTGCACAAGTTATGGTTATGCCCTGCATGATTACATGTGTAGTCAATAAATATATCGGCTTGAGCGCACACTAACTTTAACTGTGAAATAAAACTAAAGGGGGATTCTCGTGCAACGCAATATCTCTAGTGCAGAGTGGCGCATTATGCAAGTGCTTTGGGAATGCAGTGAGCCAATGACATCCGCTGAGGTTGTGCAAAAGACAAAAGATGAACGTGAACGCAGTCCAAAAACCATCAAGACGCTTTTGCAAAGGCTTGTAACAAAAGGATTTGTGGATTTTTCAGTGGATCCTATTGATAGCCGTATATATCATTATTTTTCAAAAGTAAGCGAGGATGAATGTATCGAAAGAGAAAATTTAAATTTTCTTTCGCTTTACTACAAGGGCAATGTTGGTGGGATGTTAGCACGTTTTATCGGTGACAGCAACTTGACAAGCGAGCAAATTACAGAGCTTACCGCGCTATTGAATGCCAAAAAGGAGGATACGCCATGACATGGAGCAGCATCTTATATGGGCATATCCTCCCATCAATAGTTCGTACTAATATCTTGCTATCACTTTTGTTTGGCAGAGCACTATTTGCTACTTTGGCACTCTCTATCTTGATAATGTTGATTATCTTTGTGCGCAAAAACAATCTTGCACCAAATATCCGTTCATATTTGTGGATGCTATGTGTCCCCACTCTATTTATCCCGTTTGAGCGCAGTGCTGTAATTCTCAGGCAAGGCCAAGTCTTAGATTTGTATGCAATATTCCAAAGTTTTGTTTCATTAGAATTACTTCCAATACTGTATATATTGCCTACCTATGTTTGGTTGTTAGGATTTATTATGTACGCGATTAAAACTCATAGGGAGCATGGAAAGACAATACATCTACTTAAAATCGGTAAAATAACTAGCTGTGCAGCATATTACTATAAAGGCCGTTCACATATCTACACCCCGCCAAACTTTGAAGAAGCCTACAGCCCAAAAGAGCGCGAGATGCTGTTAGCCCATGAAGAACAGCACATCAAACAATTGGATCCGCTTTTGTTTCTATTCTTGCAGGGCATAAAATGTGTGTTTTGGTTTAACCCACTTGTACATAAAGCAGTGCAATACATTCGTCATGACCGAGAGCTTTTATGCGATGAGCGCGTAAATTTTAATTATTCTAAAATTGACTATGGTATGCTTCTGCTAAGTGAAGCACAAAAAGCATTGCCTGCTTACCCTCTGGTAGGAATCGCTTCCCAACCTGCCGGGATTTATGAGCGCGTTATAGCATGTACCCGTCCTTTTTCAAGAAGCAAAAAAGCTGCAATTACTGTTGCATGTATTGCAATTTTTTTATTTGCAGTTGGTTCCATTGGATTTATAAGACCGATAGTCTATAATCCCATGGAAACTACCATTGCACATGCAGATGATTTAAGCTTTACGCATATTGAGGGATTTGAAAGATTTATTTTGTTACAACAAGATGGCATCACTATCAGCCGGGATCTTTATCAGTATGCTATTGCAGAAGGGTTTAAAACGGATGATAATCTGTTTTTGACAGTAATTCAAGTAAGAAGGCCAACAATGTTTTCTTCATCTATAATATCTCGAGGATTCTTATTTACAATCAGTGACTTAAATACCGGTGAAATATTTTTTGCCAATTATGATGTAGAGTTTAGTTTACATAGTTTATGGGGTATGTTTTATAGAATTTTATAGAACAAGTTGAAAATACAATGGAAAATCAAAAAAATCCCCTTGAAATATTCACAGGGGAATGGTAAAATGATCTTGTAACATAGTAACAAAAAAGCAACGTCCACAACACTGACGATTAGTGTTGCGGAGGCTGTAGGAGACCTCAGAAATCACCTACAGGCACAAGGTTAGAGCTTGCCGCTGCATAATTATTATATATTAAAAGCCTGTTTTTTTCAACTGCAAATGGCTTTTGTATGTTGTTATTAATATGTTTGTTGAGTGCTAAGTTTGTGCGTGTAGGTGATTGCGGCAATTTATTGTCGTGGTTGTCTGCACGCTTTTTGTTTGTCCTTTTCATCTTGAGTCCTATTTCTGTCGGTCGAGGTAGATTTTATCTATCCAGAATAGGCTCTGATGAAGAGGGCTATTTTTTTGACCATAAATATCAAAATCAGTAATAAAGTTATTTAAAAGTACTAGCATATTTTACATAATCATAGTAATATTGTACTAGATATGGTGCTACTTTATGTAGATTATAAGGAGGAATTTTGCTATGTCACAGTATTTAATGGCTCTTGATCAAGGCACAACCAGTTCAAGATGCATTTTGTTTGACAAAGGCGGCAATATCAAAAGCTTAGCTCAAAAGGAGTTTAAGCAGATTTTTCCACAACCGGGATGGGTAGAGCATGATCCTATGGAGATTTGGTCAAGTCAAATTTCTGTTGCAACAGAAGCAAAAGCGAAGCTTGGCCTAGATGCCGCAGACATCGCTGCCATTGGTATTACAAACCAGCGCGAAACAACAATAGTATGGGACAAAAATACAGGAAAGCCCGTGTACAATGCCATTGTATGGCAATGTCGCCGCACATCTGCATATTGCGACACTTTAAAAGAAAGTGGTTTTGAAAAGCAGATAAAAGAAAAAACGGGGCTTATTGTAGATGCTTATTTCTCCGGCACTAAGGTTCGCTGGATTCTTGAAAACGTTGATGGCGCACGCGAAGCAGCAGAAAAAGGTGATCTTCTTTTTGGAACAGTAGATAGCTGGCTAATTTGGAACTTAACCAAAGGAAAAATCCATGTGACAGACTATACTAATGCTTCCAGAACCATGCTGTTTAACATCCACACGCTGGACTGGGATGACGAAATCTTGAAAGAATTGAACATCCCACGTAGTATGTTGCCGGAAGTTAAGCCGTCAAGTCATGTATACGGGACAATTGATGCAAGTATGTTGGGCGGAGAAATCAAAATTGCCGGTATCGCCGGCGACCAGCAGGCCGCACTCTTTGGGCAGTGTTGCTTTGAAGAAGGCATGGTAAAAAACACCTATGGAACAGGATGCTTCATTTTAATGCAAACCGGAGAAAAAGCCGTTACATCTAAAAACGGGCTTTTAACAACGATTGCCTGGGGCGAAGGCGGCAAAGCAGAGTATGCACTGGAAGGCAGTGTATTTATTGCCGGTGCCGCTATTCAATGGCTTAGAGACGGTCTTAGAATGATTGACAATGCTGCATTTACTGAGGCATATGCTAATAAAGTGGAAGATTCCAATGGAGTATATGTAGTGCCTGCCTTTGTGGGTCTTGGTGCCCCTTACTGGGATCAATACGCTCGCGGAATAGTAGTTGGCCTAACCCGTGGCGTAGAGAAAGAGCACTTTGTTCGTGCAACCGTTGAGTCTCTTGCATATCAAAGCTACGATGTTATCAAAGCTATGGAAGCTGATGCAGGGATAGCTTTAAAGGCTATCCGCGTAGATGGAGGAGCTTCAATTAACAATTTCTTAATGCAATTTCAGTCCGATATTTTGGGAGTGGATGTTATTCGTCCGGCAGTGGTTGAGACTACAGCCTTGGGAGCAGTGTATTTGGCCGGCTTAGCTGTGGGCTTTTATGCTGACAAGGACGACATTAAGCGCAATGTAAGTGTAGACAAAATCTTCCGCCCCGATATTGTAGATTCTACACGCGAAAGCCTTCTTGAGGGCTGGAAAGAAGCCGTTAAACGTTCCTTTGGATGGGCAAAGCCATAATATTATAGATTGAATTAGGGGGATTTACATGATTTTAAGTGAATTTTTAGGAACAATAATGTTAGTTTTTCTTGGTGACTCTGTGGTTGCTAATGTGCTGTTAAAAGGCACAAAAAGCCATGGATCCGGCGGTACATTTATCGTTTTAGGTTGGATGGTTGCTGTTGCGGTTCCTGTATTAATGTTTGGATGGATAGGCGGGGCACATTTTAATCCGGCTGTAACATTGGGGCTTGCTTTATATGGCGCGTTTGACTTTGCACTGGTTCCTGCTTATATAGGTGCTCAAATGGCAGGCGGCTTTGTTGGTGCTGTTTTAACATACATTTTTTATCGCCCACATTTTAATGTCACCGAGGATAAAGATGCTAAATTGGCGGTGTTCTGCAATAGCCCTGCTATTCGCAGTACTGTTGATAATTGCATCAGCGAGTTTTTAGCAACATTTGTTCTTGTTTTTGCTATAATTGGCGCACTAGTTGCAAATCCGACAGGAATCGCCGGAGATTCCGGCCTTGGTATTGCATGGATTATCTTGGCTATAGGTACAGCTCTTGGCGGAACCACAGGCTATGCAATAAATCCGGCTCGTGACCTAAGCCCCAGAATAGCTTATGCACTACTTCCCATCAAGGATAAAAGGGATCCTGATTGGGCGTACTCTTGGATACCAACAGTTATGCCACTTTTAGGTGGTGTTGCTGCCGGAGCTTTAGGTGCTGTTGTGTTTTTATAGTAGCAGTCAACATATAATGCTAAAAATCACATTAAATGCATAAAAAAAGAAGCTATGTTCATAGCCGGCAAAATGACCATAACGGCAACTTTGACATGCTATGAACACAGCTTCTTAGTAGTTTACACAACGCAATTCAAAATATGATTGCGGATGGGCGCAAACCCGGCATCCTTTTGGGGCAGACTCTGCATCTACCAGATGTCCGCAATTTCTGCATATCCATACATTTTTTTCATTTTTATTAAATACTTTGTCATTGTTCAAATTATCAAGAAGTTTAAGATATCTTTCTTCGTGATCTTTTTCGATATCTCCTACTTGCTCAAAAAGGAGTGCAATTTTATCAAAACCTTCTTCTTTGGCCTCTTTAGCCATACGCTTATACATGGCAGTCCATTCTTCATTTTCACCTTCAGCCGCAGCTTTCAGGTTTTCGGCGGTTGATGGAATGTTGCCACCGCAAAGTAGCTTGTACCACATTTTAGCATGTTCTCTTTCATTTCCGGCGGTTTCTTCAAATATCCCTGCAATTTGTTCGTAGCCATCTTTTTTAGCTTTTCCGGCAAAAAACGTGTACTTATTACGAGCCATTGATTCGCCCGCAAAAGCTTCCCACAAGTTTTTTTCTGTTTTTGTCCCTTTCAAATCGGCCATAATATCCTCCTTAGGAAATTTAATTAACAATGCAATATGCAACAAATATTACCATTTGAAGTGTAACTTACTGTATATGAATAATTCAATATTCTTCCTATATAAATTTTACGTTTTTCAAAAGTTTATTTACCAACTGTATACTTGGAGGCTTTGTTCCTTGGGTAGTTATAGTCCCGGCAGAAGCTGCCATAGCTAATGCCGCAGCTTCCCGCAGATTCATACCTTTACTAAAAGCATATACTAAAGCACCTACCATGCTATCACCTGCGCCTACTGTTGAGAGTGCGTTAATATTTAGCCCCGGGGAATAAAACGTATCTTTTGCTGTAACAAACAGTGCGCCATCTGCCCCCATAGAAAGTGCAATCATTTTAATCCCTTTATCTATTAATTGCCGGCAAAGACAGGTGCATTCTTTTAACGAAAGTTCAAGTTCATCTTCTTTGCGGAAATATTGCATAAATTCAAATTTATTAGGCTTAATATAGTCAGGTTTTGCTTCTAAGGCATTACGAAAAGATTGACCATCTGCATCAAAAAAAACCGATGCACCCTTTTTTTTAACCATATGGATCAAATTAGTGTAAATATCCGTATCTATACCCGGTGGCAAGCTTCCCGAAAAGACGAAAATAGTATTTGAATCGGCATAATTCAGCAGCTTTTTTTTGAGAATTTTTAATTCATATGCGGTTACAGTTGCACCCGGTTCGTTAAATTCTGTGATTCCGTGGGCGGTACTTAAAATTTTTAGGTTAGTGCGAGTAGTTTCTTTAATTTTTACAAAATCTGTTTTGATTTCTAAATTTTTTAGTATTTGTGCAATTTCTGCCCCTGAGTCTCCGCCCAAAAAGCCCATTGCCAGAGAATCTCCTCCAAGGGCTGCTATCATTTTAGAAACATTAATCCCCTTGCCGCCTGCGTCTGAAATCACATTTTTAAGGCGATTAAGACCCCCTGTAACAAAAGAATTTGTTTGGGCGGTTTTATCAATCGCAGGATTTAGGGTAAGAGTAATAATTTTGTTCATATTTTACATGTTATTTCCTTTCGATAGGGCGGTTTGCGAGTCCGGTTTTTCGCAGGGAAGCCCTCTTGGGTGAATTGTATCAAGTTTCAACAAAAATTTCAACACTCGTCACATCATCCAACCGGTGACAAAATGAGACCGGTTGCGTACACCGGTTTCCGCTGTTCATCACTGTTTAATGGCATTTTGCCAATGAATTTACTCGCGGAATTTGTTGAATGTACAAGAAGCCGGATCCGGCTTCTAAGCAAGTTTGCCCAACGACTCACTGCACCACGAAATTAAAAAAACCGCCTATATTTTAGGCGGAGATCAGCACTTGCAAAATTTACAAGTTCATGTTACTATCTGTTTACAAGTTTAGCTTGTTGTAGCAGTTAAGACAGCTACAGCGTTCGGAAAGGTACTAGCAATACACCAACCGACGCTTGCAGGGATGATGTAGCTCATCATCCGCACACAAACACAGGAAACCTATCGCTGTAGTAATAGACATTATACTCTATTTCCGCTTGTAGTACAAGAAAGGCGCGAAAAGGCCGCGGGAAGCAGAGTTGTGTTTATTTTGCAGATGGATTTATAGGTAGCTTGTTGTTTGAGTCCTTTTACATACTATTTTATATTATGATAACTGGGCGTGTGGGTGATTTCAACCTTTAGGGTTGACTCCCTGCACGCCTTTTTGCGTACTCACAAATATCAATATCTACTTTTCTAACTGTGAACGGAGTAATTCAAGTTGTTTATGAAGTTCTATGTTTTCTGCATCTTTCAATCTTTTTTAGTTCTTCTTCCGTTTCAGCATTGATTAATTTTAACCACAAATCTCTACTACTATCCGTGTCTGTAAGTGGCGGAAATTTCTTTAATTCATAAAATTGCAGCACCATTTTGTCCGTTAAGGGTTCATGAGTTGTAACTTCAAGACATTGGAATTCATGGTGAAACTTTTTTGGGAATGTAGACGCAAATGCGCAGACAAAAAAGCGTAGTTACGATATTGGCATGGATTAAAAACTTCAAATCATATTTAACTGAATAAGGGCTTCCACTCTATTGTTTCTGAGAGAGAAGCCCTACCTACATTACAAAGGCAAGAGTCATTTTTTATACTTGTCATAATGCACTAGCGCCTTCACTCTATCGTTGTTGATGGGTCTAAAGCACATGTGTTCTGATAGGATCTAAAGTCATCCAAATAATTTTTCAATAAATGATTTTTGTGGATTAGCTCTACTTCTAGTCGTACTGGCACGTGGGGTATGTGTAGTTGATGGTGGTTGAACATTGTTGAGTTTTTGAGTCAACACTTTAACACCAGTCCCAACTATAGATGCCTCTCCAATAGCATTAGCATCAACTTTGATTAAATTTACATTAGTACAATTTCCGGCAGATGAGTTTTGTCCAGAATTATCATTTTTGCTAAAACTTTCTGCAACATTGTCAGAAAGTGTCGAGAGTATTTCTATCAAGCTCATTTTAAACACACTCCTTTAATTTTTAATTTCACCTAAGTTTGTTACTATTTGTCCTTTGCGGCAAATGACTCTTGCTAGAAAAAATGTACTACTTCCGAACGCTGTAGCGAACTACAGCAATCTAATCTTGTAACAGATAGTAACATGTATTTGTAAATTTTGCAAGTTAGAATCTCCTCCTAAAATTTAGGCAATTTTTTTATTTCTGCGAAGCAGTGAGAAAATGTACAAATTTGTTTGCATATTCAATAATTTGCATTGTACTGTGCGGACAACCGTGCTAAAATTATACAAAGACTAAACAGCTTCTAAGTCTAACTACAGAACATAGGTGGTGCAAATATGGATATTGATTGGATTACCCCTAAAGAAGTCGGTGATAAGTGGGGTATAAAAGAGCGGCGTGTTCAAATTATGTGTTCAAGAGGGCAAATACCGGGTGTGGTTCGCAAAGGTCGTATGTGGTTAATTCCAAAAGACACGCCCAAACCCATCGACGGTAGAACAAAGGCCGGCAGGGAACTAAAACGCAATCAAAATGCAGAGTGAGGTTGAGCTATGGCTATTGAGGCAGAATTGCTTTCTGTTGCCAAGTTAGAGGGAGATAGCGAAGAGGCTAAAGTTCCTGTTGTTGACCCTCGAAACTCATTAAACGATTTAACAGGAAAAGAATGGTTGCCGGAAACAAAAAGCTTCTTTTACCAAAAGGGGCTTGGTTCAAAGCACCCCCATGCACAAATTGAACGGTTACACCCTGCGCCGTATTCGTTTCAAGATATTGCTCGCCTTATTTTGTTTTTTACAAAAAATGGCGAGTTGGTTTTAGACCCGTTTGGGGGTGTTGGCTCTACTGCAAAAGCTTGTGCATTAAACAATAGAATTTGTACAAGCATAGAATTATCGCCTGAGTGGCACGATTTGTCAATTAAGCGTTTAGAAACAGAGGTTGAGGCGGATTCATCACTTAATCACACCTTCATCAATGCAGACTGTATCCCTACGCTAAAAGCTTTTGACGATGCCATTTTTGATTTCGTAGTAACAAGTCCTCCCTATTGGGCTATCTTGAATAAAAAAGCAGACCACAAGGTAAAAAAGGGGCGCGTTTCTCAAAACCTTGCTACCAACTATTCAAACAGCGATAAGGATTTGGGAAATATTGAAAAATACGAGGATTTTTTAGACACGCTGGTTTATGATGTTTTCAAAGAATGCGGACGTGTTCTAAGAGAAAAGAAGTATATGTGTATCGTAGTTTCGGATTTTAGAAACAAATCTGAATTTATTAGCTTCCATAGCGACTTAATTCAAAAATTGTCGCATATAGAGGTTGGTGGTGATTGCAAGTTGACTTTACAAGGTGTAAAAATTCTTGTGCAAAATCATAAGGGTCTGTTACCATATGGTTATCCGTTTGCTTATGTGGAAAATATTCACCATCAGTATATTTTAATTTTCAGAAAAACCCGTAAGGGGAAATGATATGGAATTTAACCGAGTTTATAACGCTGATAGCGATGTCATGCTGAGTGAAATTTTGTCAAAAGGCATTAAGTTTGATTTGATATTGACTGACCCTCCTTATAATCTAAATAAAGACTTTGGCAATGACAGCGACAAGCTACCGTTGCCAAAGTTTCTTGATGTTACAAAAAAGCGGATTGGCCTTTGTAGGGATTTGCTATCTCCCACGGGTAGCATTGTTTGGTTTGGAATACATAATTACATAGGTTTCATACAAGTGATTATGTATGAATCAGAGTTGCATTATCGCCGCATGAATATATGGCGATACGAAAATGGATTTAGCAGAACTAAAACCTCTCCGGCTACACAATATGAGCCGTTTTTGTGGTATTCTAAATCCCCAAAAAAATGGACATACAACGCAGATGATGTTCGAGTGCCTTATAAAAGCTCTGAGCGGTTGAAAACTCCTGTGTACTACAAAGGCAAAAATGGAGAACGTAAGGAATGGAAACCAAATCCGAACGGTGCATTGCGTGGCGATGTTTGGGAATATCCAACATTGGCAGGCAATTTATACAAAGAAGAGCGCACAGAACATCCAACGCAAAAACCGATTTCTCTTTTTTATGATTTGATTAGGGCGTTTTGCCCCAAAAATGCAGATGGAAAGTATGAGGGTGTTATCCTTGATCCATTCCACGGTTCGGGTACGTTGGGGATATGTTGTGAAATGTTAAACCGTGAAGGCCATAATATTTCATGGATTGGCATTGAAATTGAAAAATCTTGGTGTGACATTGCAGAATCAAGGCTTGAAAAATTAGAAGGAAAAATTATACAAATAGAATTAGATAAATTAAATTAGATAAACACAGTCGGGGGTAGTTATGATACGTTTTCCAAATCCGGGATCGGATATTACGTCATTTTTACGCATTTATAAGACGCTTTACACATATCTGAATGGGCAGTCTTGGTTCACACTTGATGATATGTCTGCAATTTTAACACAAATGAATTTGGCGGCTTCATCCGGTCATGTTGGGGAGCAAGCACTGACATTGTCTACAAGAGCAGACAGAAGCCGTGACCCACTATACAACCAATCAAAAATGTATGCCGAACTTTACAGAACACTTGGCTGGATGGTGTCGGACGCTCCCGATGCCGTATTAAAATTTAGGTTTACCTTGCTTGGCGACCATGCTGCCATTGCAGACATAGACCCCAAAGCAATTTTTGAAGAAAGTATACTTGGAATAAATTATCCAAATAAAATTATAGCAGTTAAATCAACGGAAGCATCTCGCGTGTTTGCAACTATTTTGAAAGTAGCTATAAGGCTGGATGGTTATATATGCCGTGACGAAATTATTGTAGGTATTATGAACAATGATGATATTGGCGAAGATAACATTGACGACATTGTAGCCAAAATAAAAGCGATTAGGGGAAGCATAACAAAGCTTTCAGATGCTATTATGGAATTGTCAAAACGTGTCGGGATACTAAAAATCACAATGGAAAACTACACTCGTTTTCCGCTTGCAGCTTTAACTTATTGTGGTTGGTTTGAAAAAGAGAGAACTAAACAGTTTTATCCGAAAGGACGACCAATAGTTATGTTTCGGATAACAGAGTATGGAGAAAAACGAGCTGATGAAATTAAATCACTTTTTGATATTCGGCTGGCAGATTATGAATCGTACTCAATAAAAAAGAAAGAATCGCTTGTGCGTTTAGGCTTTTATACAATGCTCCAACGTTCTAAATTTGATATTTCTTCTGTTGTTAATCAAATTAAAAAAGATCAAGCTGTTTTAAAAAATGAAATTGCAAACAAGGCTATTTTGTTTTCTCCTTACCAAACAATTCGCCCTGAAGTTGCTGATGACATTTTGGGTCATATACGTCAACATTCCAATAGCACTATTATAGATTTAATATGCACAAAAAATGGCGGAATTCTTACTGTAGAAAATCTCACTCGCCAAGTAACAACAGTTAGATTAAATCAACTTGGAGATATATCAAGTATTGCAAAAGCAGAAAACGAAATAGCCATTAAAATTCTTTCGCTTATTGAATTGGGCAAGTCTGATAGGAAAATAGCCGATATACTCCACTCTGAAAATATCGACTCTCTACAATCAATATTTTATCCGCTGGTTGCTGATTTGTTTGATATAATAGGGTTCAATTGCCGAGCATCACGGGCCGGCATCAATTATGAACGTTGGGATGCAATAGCAATTGATGCCGAATGTAGTATTCCGATTGAAATAAAATCTCCAACAGAAGAACGGTTTATTTCTGTAAAAGCTGTTCGGCAAGCTCTTGAAAACAAAGTTGTTTTGCTTTCAAGAAAGTCATATAAAACAGATTGGGATAGCGTTTCGCTGGCTGTTGGCTACAATCTTCCTAAAGAACGAGCCGAAGTTTCCAGACTTATTGCCGATATAAAAAATACATTCAATATAAAAATTGGTGTCATTGATTTACACTCTTTACTGATGATAGCGAGTGCTGCCCTCAGAGGGGATAACGCGGATAGAGTAAGTGAAATACGCCAAATGGAGGGTTTGATCAATGTCGAAAGTTTTTAGGCAACAAACATATAGAGAAACGGTTGGCATCTACACAGATAACACTAACATAAGTAGTATATCGCACGAAATTAAACACAATTTAAATACCCCAAGCAAATTTACAACCATCTATAAGCCTAATAGCATTGATCAAAACATTATGTTGGTAAAATGTTCTTGTCTTGGTTGTGTTAACCCTAAGTGCATGAAATTCTCAATTGAAGAATTTATATTGACAGATGAAAGGTTGAGCGGCTTCCCTGTTGATGCAGACGATTCTGTTTGTCCGCTTGATGCTATTGTTTGGGAACGTGGATCTCATACGCCTACAATTATCGCTAACCGTTGTATAAATTGCGGGATATGCGCAAGAAGATGCCCTGCTGGTGCAATTTATTCAAACGGAGAAAATGCAGTCATTCATATCGGCGAAAGAAATATTGAATTTTTGCCGAAAACAGTTGAAAATTTAGAAAAACATACAGCGCAAATTAATGAATTGTTGCAATGTAATCATGTAGGTATATTTGTTGAGTCAAGTGAAAAATCCATTTCTACGCTTTACAAAAAACTTTATGCCAAACTCAACGATCCACAAACAAAATACCGGTTTTCAAACTTAATTGTTCGTAATTTATTTTTGGTTTTGGGAAACCGGTGTATTATTCGCAGGAGAGGTGATATTTACTTTCGCATTGATGCTATTCTTGAAGATACACCCGTAATTGGCGTTGTAGAAGTCGAATTCAATAAGGAATCGTTAGAATCTCCTCGTGCAATTTTAGATGATGTAGCTGTGCTTGTTTCAAGATATGAAATTGAAAAACACCAAATAAAGCCATTTATAGTTTCTCTTGAATTTCCTAATATCCGAACGGAGTATTGGCGTGTAATCAAAGATATTCGTGACGTTTTAGAAATTCAGATTAATTCTTTATCATTGGGCGCACTCTGTATTTTGGTATGGCAATTTGTCGATGCTCCAATCAGCAAGGTTGATTTTTACGCCGACATAGATTCTCCAAGCATAAAAACAGCAATCAAAAAAGCCTGTGTTGGCTTTCCGATTGCTGACATTATAAATTTTGCTGTTTTAGAGCCTAAGAAATGAGAAGCTGTGTTTACAGCTTCTTATATAAAGTTAATGTTAAATTCCATTCCGTCACGGGCAAAAAAAAACGTGTCGCCTTGCGCTTTAGCTTGAGATTCAAAAATTTCCAGTTCTTGATCACTGTATTCAAATCCAAAATGGTTAAACATCATTTTTTTGCAACCGGATTCTTTAGCAAGTCTAAAGCCGTCCTCTATGGTAGAATGGCCCCAGCCTTTCTTCTCCGGATAATCGATAACAGAATAAGCTGCATCAAAAATTACTAAGTCAGCATTTTTACAGTATTCCACTAACATTCTCCAGTCGTTATCTGATAATATAGAGGTTTCGCTGTCCAAAAGATGTACTATGTTCACATTGCCATCAGTTATGTGAAAAGAAACAGTTTTGTCCGGATGCGCCGCAGCAAAGGGGGTAACTGTAAAGCATCCTAACTGAAAGGGTACGTTTTCTTCTATCGCAACACATTCAGCATTAGCAAATTCAACCATTGAAACAGGCCAATACGGAGGTACAAAAAATCCAAAAATTTGTTCTTTAAGTGGTCTTTCATCTCTATCAAGAGTATAAATTCTTACAAGATTATCCGGACTGTTAATCCAAACTTTGCTAAAAACTGTTAAACCAATTATATGATCCAAATGTAAATGACTTATTAAAATGTCGAAGGGTTTTTCTTTACGTTCAAATATCTTTGTTAGCCTATCCAACTGGGCAATACCGCTTCCTGCATCCATGATAATTGTTTGATCGGGAGTCTCTAAAGTTATGCAAGAAGTATTGCTGCCATACCTAGATGCAGGATCACGAGTAGTTGGCAAAGAACCCCGGCATCCATATACTTTTATTCTCATCTGGTTACCAGCCTTTCACATAATTTGCTTTCCACAAGTAATCAAAGCACATCATATCAATAATGTCCCCAAATCCGCAAGAGTTTTTTTGTTATATAGCAATTCCGATTGACATTAACACGTTTACGTGTTGATGCAAGCGGAAATTGTGCCCCCTTCACCGACACGAAGCACGTTAGTGTGAAGTGGAGGTGCTGTACTTTGTGTGATCTCTATGATTGCTATAGATTCTTTAGTTGAATTCAATTAAAATATAAATAATAATATGAAGTAGAATTAGGAGAATCTCACCATGATATGGCATAAAAATTATGAAACAGGAAACATTCAAGTGGACAACGAGCACAAGGAAATTTTTAAAATGGTTCAAAGTGTTATGGAAGCCACTTTCGATAGCGAGGAATCAAAAATTGAATCTACTATCGACTTTTTGGCAAACTACACCGTAAATCATTTTAAGCACGAAGAAAGGCTAATGGAAGAATCAAACTATCCATCAATGCCTGTCCATAAAAAACAACATGATGATTTTGTTATAGAAGTGCTGGATCTTAGAGAAAGGGTTAAAAGCGAAAGCAGCAGCGATAAAAACAGCTTAGAAATTAAAAAAGTTATCGTTAACTGGCTTGTTGACCATGTATTAGGCAGTGATAAAATTATGGCAGATCATTATCGCAAATGGTCAAATGCAGAAAACAAGTAGTTATGATGCTATTTGCTATAGAAAGTTGCGGCTTGTTAAACCCAATGATATAATCTGGGGAGATTTCCAGCGATACAAGGAGGTGAGCCATGCCGTTTTATAATGAATTTGAACAAATATTTTTATTTCTACACAATTGGGATAATAATGTTGTTGTTATGGCAATTTTTATTATTTTACATGTGCTTACCATTGTCTTACGTTTAGCTGTTTTTTTTGGATATAAAGGATTAAATGCTTTAATGACTATGGACATGATGCCGGCACGAGGATTAGTTTCAAAAGCTGATATTCCAACCATTAGAAGCAGTTTGCTAAAGCGCGTTGCAGCAGATTATGTTGCAGCAGCAGAAAAAAACGCCCCACGAATTCCATTAAAAGCCATAATAGATAAACATATATTGTCTCTATCTTTTTTAGGATGGCCCTATGCAGGTATCAGCAAGTGGATAGAAAAATTGGAAAGCAGTTTAATGCTCTTAGGGTTAGCCTTAGCCTTTTTGTTTTTGGATTATGGTAATGCATATATATTGCTGGCTTTGACGGGCTTTATTATCTTAAAACTAGCTGCTGCATTTTTTGATTATGATACTGCCAAGCAAGTTTTAGTAAGTGATATACACTTGTACATGGAACGGGAAGTTGGTCAGTTTTTTGCGGGACATACTGCCGGAGCAATATTGCAATTTAAAAAAGGCATGGAAGAAGCTGTAGATCACCAAAACGCACTACTTCGCGGTACAATAGAAAAACTAAATGCAGATTTGCACTTGACATTAAAAAACCTTGAATGTTTGGCAACTTTGCCAAAAGCTTTGGAGAATATGATTCAAAGTAATGATAAATACGCGCTGCATCACGACACCTACAACACCCAAATTCAAATGATTAAAGATACTCAAGCGGCCTTAGCATCCAGCTTGGAAGTTTATGAGACTACATTACAAAATTTAGTACAGACTATGGGCAATGGCATGGGGACGTTTATTCAACTACATGGTCAAAATGCCGCAGATTCTCTTGTGGATGTGATGCAAAATCACATGACACATGTTATAGAAAACAACCAACAAACAGTGTCGTCTATAACAAGTCTAATGGATCAGCTAACAGATCAGTTGCGTACCTTGCATGAGCGAATTACTACTTTGTAGGAGGAGTGGCCGGCATGGACATACGAGAAGCATTAGAATATCCGCTGCCGGTGCTGTCCGTCAGCAAAGAAGAAATTGTAATTGAAGCAAACATTGAATCTAACATTAATTCTAATAAAAGCTATGAAGCATCTTTTGAATTAAAAAATTTTAAAGGCGGAATATTGTCAGGAAAAATAATATCCCCTGTTAAAAGTTTAACTTTTGAACCAAATACATGGGAAGGAAACCGCCAAACTGTAGTATGCCGTTTTTCTCCGGATCCTATGGAATGTTGGAAGCCGGGAGAAGTGCATACATTTTCAACTTTGATACTTTCTAACGGAGGCGAATTCACTTTACCTATTACTGTCCGTTTGGCTAAAATGGCCATAAATACTTTAGAAGGTATAACAATTGCTAATCTTCAAGATTTTTATGATTATGCTCAAAAATTTCCTCAAAAGGCACAAAAATTATTTACCGACATTAAATTTCCCAAACTATTGTCCGCTACAAATTTTTTATATATTGATGCATATTCTTTTTTGGCAAAAGAGGCTAATTATAACCAAGCACGAGCAATGGATAACTTTTTTATCCTGGCCGGACTTAAAAACCGAACCAAACTACAAGCCCTTACATCTACAAAAGAACATATATCAAAAATTAAAGATGATAACATGATATATGGCGCATTTATGTTACAAAAAAGTGATATCGGATATGTAGATGCTCATATTTCTGCATTAAATGATTCGCCATGGATATCTTTATCAAGCAATACATTAAACACATGGGATTTTGATGACAACCTTACTGCAATGATAAAATACAGCATAGATCCAATGCAAATACGCGGTAGATATGCTTGTGAGCGAATCTTAATAACTGCGGCAGATACAGAAGATGTACCTGTAGATATAATCTTTAAACGTCCGGCACCCATCAAAACTTGGCTAACCAGAGAAGGCTATAAATTTCAAGACGAAGGATTTATAGTTGTGGAAAATCAACTGGACGAACCTTTAATTTTAGAATTTTTTTGCAAAGAACAGTTTGTGCGCTTTTATCAGGAGAGATACAAAGTTGAAGGAAGATTAAGCATCCCATTTTTGATTAAACTGTCTCCTTTACAGTCAGCGCAGATGCTTTTTCGTAAAGTACCATCATTATCAGCAGAAATTGAGATCCGCACTATTTATAGTGGTACCGTAATCAGAAAGGTTTTGACTTTAACAGCAGGAGAATGGTAGGTGTCCATGTTTCAAAAAAAGATTGATAATATGGAAAAGCGTTTTGAAATGCGGCCAACAGTAAAAACAGCCGTAGGACTTGCTCTGCGTAAATGGCTTGTTTATGCAGTATCAGTTGTACCGGAACCCAGAGAGTATTTGCACCGTGCTAACCATGTAATTTTAACAAGATTACGCAAAAACGAGTCGGATATGCGTCTTTTTTGGCTGGGCATATATTTTTCAATTGAGCTGGGCTACTTTGATAAAGCTAATGAGATGCTGGACAATGCATACACTTACCGTGCTTACTATAAAAGCAACCAGCCTTTTAACTATAAAATACTGCACTTTTTGTATTCGTACCTTGAAATAAAACAAAAACGAGCCAAATCTGCAAAAAAACATATGCGTACATTGGAATCCGCAGCAGGAGCTTTTGGTTCAATTGATTTTGATCCTAAGTTTGACCCACTTATGATGGGTATGCTTCATCTGGCCTTTTATGAATATGACGAAGCATATAGATATCTTGCCCGCAGCTATAGGGCCGGTTGCCGCAGTGTATTCTTGTTTAGTGCGTTATTTAACTTTTATCACACAGCTACTGCTCGCGGAAGAATAATGGGAGAGAGCGATAGCCGTATGCTTTTGCAAACGGTTCATTGGGCACTTAACCATGACGCAGATGTAGAGCATATTATTGTTGTTTATCAAAATGAACTGTTGCAAAAAGATCATATCGCGCTTGGCGAGAGAATATACCACCAATTTCCAAATCAGTGGATGTTAAAGGAATTGTGCGCACATTATATGACAATACCTGATTATGGGCCAAAGGCATATGAATATTATCGAGATGCAGAAAGACGGCAAATCTACCTTCCAAATTTAAGCTATTTTTTGGTTCGCGCAGCGTTTTGCAGTGGGGCAGAGCGCATACATCGCTATACCATGACCCAATATTTGCGCAAGCCGGATGAAGATATAGACTTGCTAACATACGTTTACCATCTTCTTTTAACAGATGAATCATTGTCAGATTTAGCTGCAAATCATGTTCAAAGTATAATCAAAGTAGCTGCACACTGCATGAATGAAAATATAAGAAGTCGTTATGCTAATAGCTTATACTACTTTTTTTGGATAAAATGTAACGAACAGCAAATTAAAGGTGAAAATGTTGATAGAGTTGAAAAAGTCCTTCTTGAAGATCTTTATAAATTTGAGGTGGTTTTTCCCGTTAAAAATGGAGATAAAACACCTGTAAAAAATCTCTATATTGATGAGCAAGAGAAAAACGGCATTACTGAATATGAATTTCCATCAGATGGTTCAACGCTGATAATTAATGCTGTAAGCAACGGATTTAGATACGTGGGGCTAAGTAGCAGCCATACTACGGTATTAGAAGCGGGGGTAACTGCACCTTTAGAAATTTATAGACGAATAGCCTCTGCCGGGACAGCACTATACCGTCATTTTTATGACAAAAACATTAGAGATTTTGAAATAATTGCATATCTGGCTAAAGCCTATATTCAAGCCATATCAAAGGGAGAATACCAACAAAACCAAGATTGGGAAAGTGTTTTAGAGGCTGTTTTAGTTTCAAAAGAAGCCTCAAAAGCATTTAAAACTCAGTGCAGTGTTGCCCTTGGTGAGCTTTATTATAAAAAAGGTCAGTTAGAAAAAGCACTTTTATGCTACGATAAAGCCGATGAAAATGCACTGGATGACGAATTTTTGGAACATATGCTTACAGTTTACGTAAAACAACAAGCTTTTGAAGCGGCCACAGGGTTAGTAGAGCGTAAGGGGCATCGAATAGGCGTTAAAGTGCTTTTTGAAGCATTAAAACCGCTTTCATTACAAGAACATGCTAACCGGCATCCGGCTATTGCAAAAACTGCATATGAATTATTGTTGCGGTCAAGATATGATAAAAATTTATTAGAAGTGGTCTTAGCGCACTTTACAGGTACTCAAAAACAGTGGTTGGATTTAAGCCAAATGCTATCCAGTATGTCTATTAATGAACCCCGATTAGCTGAAATTATACTAAACAATGCTGCCTGGGGACATCACTTTGATGAAGCTACTCAGCGAGTATTTGTAAAAATGATAAATGATGAAACTGCCGGAGAAAGCTTTAAAAAATGCCTTCAGGATTTTATATACTATGCTATGTATGAGATTATTATTGAAAAAGCAAAGCCTTTACCTGAGACAATTGCTGCATTGGAAAAAACTTATATAGAAAAAATTCATTTTAAAGGCGAAGAAAACCTTTTAGCTTATGGCTTGTGTCATGTATATCTGGGTCATGGAGTTACTACAATTAATTCAAATACAATTATTGAAGCGGCTGTTTCTTATCAAAAAGAAAAAGGTATGTTATTTCCCATATTTAGAGAAAGCAAAAAGAAGATAAATGCGTATATAGGAAAGTACAGGTCATTTATGTATCGAACACTGCCCGGGAAAAATGTGCGTTTATATTATAGAGTAGACGAGGAGGAAGATTGGCGTGTAAAGGATATGGATTACTGGCTTTTTGGTCTGTATATGACTTATGTCCCTCACTTCTATGATGAACGGTTAGAGTATTATTTTAGCGAAGAGCTTTTGACAGGAAGCATAACCACTCAGCAGGAAGAGGTACATAACACAGATATGTACCTGGATGAAAATAGCACAGATCCATTTTTTATTATTAATAATGCCACTATTTACGAGCAGATGTTTAGATACGAGCAGGTAGAAGAAATTATCGGAGGATTGGTAAGGGATGTTAAAACAGTAAGAAGTAGATTGATGTAAGTCATTTTGAAAGGAGAATAAAAATGGCTAAGAAACTTTATAAATCTAGTACTGATGAGCAAATCGAAGGTGTATGCGGCGGTATTGCTGAATACCTTGGCGTGGACTCTACCATTGTCCGTCTTATATGGGTAGGTTTCACTCTTTTGGGTGGTTCGGGTATTTTGGCTTATATTATAGCTTGCTTTGTGATACCTGATCCACCGGAAGAGGGGACAGAAGATAAAGCAACAAAACCTTATAATGCAAATTAATCTATAAAATAAATAAGGAGGACTAGTATGGGTACTTTAGGACTAGATACAGAACGTGGATTGTTTTTAGGAATCGACTTTGGTACAACAAACTCTGTGGTGAGTATATATGACTTTAAAGCCGGAGAGGCTCAAACAATTCCCATTGATGGAGCCAACATATTTCCAACAGCTATTCAATTTGAAGCGGATCCGGATGATGATGCAAAATTAACACGAGTTTTTGGAGTGCAGGCCAGAGAAGCAGTCATTATCTATCCGCAATCTACAATACTGTCAATCAAGCGATTTTTAGGCGGTGACGAGAAACTTTCCATATCAGTAGATGAGAAAGAATATAATTTCTCTCCTCAAGAAATTGCAGGAGAAATTTTAGGATATCTAAAACAAAAAGCAGACGAATACGCACAAGAAGAGCTTAATATCAGTGGTGAATTCTCGGGATGCGTTATAACGGTGCCGGCTAACTCCACAGATAAGCAAAAGAAAATGACCAAAGAAGCAGCCATTCTTGCAGGTTTTGATGAAGATAGCGTGTATCTGCGTTTAGAACCTGCTGCATCTGCAATTAGTTATGCCATTAATGAGACTAGTGACAAAAAAGTTTTGGTATATGACTTTGGTGGTGGTACCTTTGACGCTTGTGTACTTGATATAAAGATCGAAGCTGAAGGGGAACCTACAATATCTATCATCAGCACCTTTGGTGACAATGACTTGGGCGGAAACGATGTAGATAAAATCATCATGGACATGATCTATGAAGAGTTTAAAAAGCTAACCAACGAGGAAATAGATCTCTTTGATGAAAATGCTGACGATGGTGTATCTAAACGGCAAAAAAAGGTGGCTTTGGTACGTTTGCAACAGGCGGCTACTCAAGCAAAAGAACGCCTTTCTCAAACCAAATCTACTAAAATTCAACTTGCGCCACTTATTCAAGAACCCAAAATTGTTAATATAAATATGGAAATGTCACGAGAAGATTTTTATGGACATCGTCGCATTAATCCTTTGGGAGATAAGCCGGAGCTTTTTGAAAAATTTGCGGGTAAAAATCTTCACGATTTGATAGGACGCACTTTAGATTGCGTGGATAAATGTCTTGAAGCCGGTGGCCTTACTCCCGCAGATATAGACGAAGTTTTTACAGTAGGTGGAAGTTCTTCATTATTGCTTGCTGCTGACGCAATTACAGCAAGATTTAACAAGGAGCCTTTTAAATCCCGTATCAGTCCTGCATTAAGTATATCTCAGGGTGCAGCCCATTACTGTAATATGATAATGATGCCTACAGTAAGAGGCCCTGTTGTGCAGGAAAAAACTATTCATCCTCTTGGACTCGAAATTGCAGGGCGTAGATTTTTGGAAATCGTTCCGGCGGGAGAAACTATACCAAAAGATGGCTTAACCATAGACGCAAGCGAACCTCTTACTACCAATTTTGACCATGTATCCAGTATGGCAATAGTGGTATATGAAAACACTCTGCCCGTAAGTTTGAAAAAAGATAAGGAAAGCCAATCTGTCAACCAAGAAGGTATGAAACGCTTAGCCGGCACATCTTTAAGAGGTATTCCACAAGGCCCAAGAGGGCAAGAGAAGGTCAAGGTAATATTCCATGTAGGCCAGGACAATATGCTAAAGGTTACTGCCCGCAGCTTGTCCGCAACCGGCGTAGTTACGGAGCTGTCTGTTGATGAACTCTACACATAATAATTTGCAAAAATCATGGGGTACACTGTTGACGGCAACAGAAAACTATGCCAGACAGTGTACTGATATATTATTTAACGAATGCAATCGCAGGATATCATGGAAGCTGTTGAATGAAGCTGCTAAACTATCTAAGTTTGGCAGTCATGATGAGGAAGTATATAACCATTGTAAACGGCTAGTATTGTCATACAAAGAAACGGTTGATTTGCATGACCGTTTTCATGATGAAATCGTAAGCCATGAAGTTAGAGAGATAATTGATGGAATAGTTACAGTATTAGTCTCTAGGTTAAGAGAATTTGAAGAGATGAATATTGATACGATTATTAAGTCTGACACCAATCCTGTAACTGTTGAAAAAAATGCTATAATTGCCCAGGCCACAAATAATCTGGTAAAATGCATAAATAATCAACGGTTAACTTTTAGCGAAGAAATGTCTGCGTTTTGTGTGCGTTGGATGAGGCAAAATCTAGCAAAAGAGTTTTTGTTAGAAGCTATTAGCAAAGAAATATTGCCCGTTATATATAAATCTTATTGCAGTGGTCTTGAATTGTGTAAAAGTCAACTAAATGACATTAATCATCGCAAAAAAATACAGCTTTATCTAACCTTAATGGAGGACGAACTTGAGATACTCTCAACCATTATAAAAATTCAAGTTAAAGCTTTGGAGCAAGCGGTAGAATATGCTTCAAATCCTCTTGAAAAAATTGCGGTACACAAAATCTTATCTTTGTTGCGAGAAGCCTACCAACATTTTGGGCGCGCTTCCACAGAAATTGCTGCGGTCTTTCGTCGTTTAGAAGAAGATAAATTGGATAAGGCTCTAAATATTCCGGTTTCCTACGATAGCTTTGAAAAATTTTTACTTGATCGCTTTAGAAAAATTCGATTTTCAAATAGCAACCGTATAAAAGAAAAAGTTGGAATATTTAAATCTCAAATAGAAAATGAAATAGATTCATTTCTTGGGCGGTATAAACTGGATTTTTATAAATCGATATACCGTTTTCGTCGAATGGCAAGCGTAGAAATTATGCTGGCAGATGAAATGATAAATATCTTTGTAAACTTACACAATGCTTGGCCTGTGCTTGAACAAGATGCAGAAAAAGAATTACAACAAGAAATATTACAGGGTGTTGCAGAAACCATCGAAATAAAAGTAGATGGATTAAAAGAAAGCACCTTGCAGTTTAAAGAAGAATGTGCTAAGGCAATAGCAGATTTTTCTGCTAAAAATAACCCTCCAACTGATGAAAAACTGCAAACCGCTCATGTAGAGGCATGGCGGTTATGGACAGAAAATTCTGAGGATTTTTTTCAATCTTACCCGGAAGCTCCGGTATTTGCAGAGTTTAGTCAGTACTATGAAAAAAGCACTTCTCGCTGTCAGGAAAATTTAGAAAAAAAGCTGATGAAGTTTAAAAGAGAGGTATTATTATACGAAATCAGCACTTATGAAGAAATTATCGCGTATAGTGTTTCCCGCTTGCGTGAAGATGAGGCTACTCAATATGCGGCAGAATTAGCTGATACTACTTTGGCTAAACTGGAAGTCCTACTGAAAAAGAACAACATAGAATTGATACGCCCTAACCCTCATGATACTTTTAACCCTAAAGAACATGAGATTCTTATGGCAGAAACATTGCCGGAGTTTAAAAAGGGTGAAATAGTCAAGCTTATGAATAGTGGTTATCGGCAAAGAGATACTGTCTTGCTACGTGCTAATGTTATAGTGGCCAGGTGATTATATGAATTGGAAAAAATATAAAGCCTTGCAAAAAAAAGATAAGCGAGACGAAACTTATTTTATAGTTGGTCTGGATATCGGCAATGATTCTTCAGGAATTGCTTTTTATAACTTTATTGACAATGAGCCTGAACTCATTGATTTAAGCGGAGGATACGGCAGGCCAACTATTCCTACGGTTATGCAATATATTGCAGAGTCTAAAGAGTGGGTTTATGGAGAATATGCCATTCTTAACCGTGGCATGGGTCGAGAAGTCACTTTAAGTAACTTGGTAGATCGCTTAGGCAGTTCTGAATATATAGATATAGACAACCGACCCGTTAGTGTGGTTAGTCTTTTAAGTATGTATATTAAGGAATTGATGAGCAATGTAAAACACATCAATCCAAAGGCAGAAATTGCAGGAATAGTTGCTTCCGTACCCAGCTATTTTAGTACTAATGCTAGGGATGAATTTGTGCGGGCATTTAAAAATGCCGGATATGAAAAAGAACTTATAGGACTTGTATCTGACCGAGAATGTATATATTCATATCACTATAGGAAAAGATCTCAAACCGGAGAAAAAACTTTACTTATAGATTATGGCTCTCGCGGGGTGAGAGGAGGGGTTTATACCCTAGAATCCGATGCATCCACATTGCGAAGCCTGTCTTCCTTATTTGATGATGAAATTGGTACTCGGATGATTGAAGAACAAGTAAAAGATTTGTTTACAAATTATTATAAAGCAAATAATCCTATCCAAGCCCGACAAGGATTAGATCGCAATATTTTAGATCAGCTTATAGCTTTTGTCTACCAGCACAAAGACATACTCTTTCAAAAGGCCATACGAAATAAGCCGGCAAAATTGTACTTTAACTTTGCTTTTCCGCCTTTCCAGCAAACAGTAACTGTAGAGGATTCAGATAACCTTGTGGAGCCTTTTCGTAAACAGTTTAATAAATTTATCCGCCAAGTATTGGAAAAAAATCTTACAGAAAATATTACAGTTATTGATATAGACGTGGTGTTATGCGTAGGCGGCGGCTTTGAAATGGTGTGGACTAAAGAAGCCATTGCATCCCTGTTTCCTCAAGGTAAGCTGCAATTATATAAAAATTCTAAAGCTATAACAGCCATGGGGGCAGCGGTCGCAGCAGCTCAATTGTTAGAGGTGGCAGAAGGTTATCCTATTACGATAGAGGACAGACATCAACTACCGGTGGATATAGGCTTTAGGATTGGAGATAATTTTATTCCTTTGGCAGAATGCAACAGCTTTTGGTGGCAGCCTCACCCAATCAAGCTATTTATCATTAACAGCCCTGTTAAAAACGAGGTTCCTTTTACCATTTTATCACGTTCACCGGAAGGAGAAACAAAAACGCTGTCTGATGCGCCTCTTAAAAATTTGCCGGAACGGCCTAAGGGCACAACTCGACTTAGTGTACAACTAAAATTTTTATCAGATAGAGAAGCTATGGCAAAAATTGAGGATTGTGGATTTGGGGAATTGTTTCCTAAAACGGGATATGAGCAAGAAATAACAGTTAAATTATAACATTTCATAAACTATTTGTGGCTACGTAGCCATGTTAAAAAGGTGAAAACATATGAACTGGGAAGAATATAAACAAAAAATTGAAGAACGGGGTAACTTGCCTGAAGATTGGTATATTATTGGCATTGACTTAGGTACTACCAATTCGGTAATCAGTTATTGGGACAGTAGCAATGGTAGGCCGGAACCTATTGATATCAGTAACGGTTTTGGGAAAATTCCTCTTCCTTCTGTAGTGCAGTATCGAGAGGATGAAGATTCAGACCAAGCTGAATGGGTAATTGGCGAGGAAGCTTACCGTTCTATGAAAATATACCCGGAAACCACTGTTCGTTCAGCTAAACGCTTGATGGGTACTCAGGAAACTTTTAACCTTGGCGGAACCGAATATCTCCCGGAAGATATTTCTGCAAAGATATTGCAGGAGTTGGTGAGCCATGCCGAACATCTTAATCCTAAAGCTGAAATTGCAGGGCTGGTAGTATCTGTGCCATATGATTTTGATGATGCTGCAAAAAAAGCAACTATGCGTGCGTGTCAACTGGCAGGTTTATCAGACAAATTAATATGCTTGATAGAAGAACCTAAAGCAGCAGCTTTGGCCTACAACTTTCGGCGTCAGTTGGATTTAGGCGAAAAAATCATGGTATTTGACTTTGGCGGTGGCACCCTTGACATAACTATCTTCCATATAACTGAGCGAGATGAGGAAAGAATTAAACTTCAGGTAATAAGTGAAGGTGGTGAAGCTTGTCATGGTGGCGATAATGTTGACGAAGCTTTATTAAAACAATGTTATGACTATGTGAAGAATAAAACAGGTCAATCCAAAGAAGATATTGCAGTAGAAAATCAAGTGGAGCTTTCTTTACGCGCTCGGGAAGCTAAAGAACGCCTATCCGGAGTTAAATCCTTCCGTATTCCTTTTACTTTTTGTATTCCTCCTTTTGTGGAACAAATGACACGAGAGCAATTTCAAGAACTGATTCGGCCATTTATAGATAAAACACGCAAATTAGTGCAAAAGGCCCTTAGAGAAACATATACAGGTGCTCTTGTAGCTGATGATATTGACAGGGTTTTATTAGAAGGCGGCTCTTCTCAAATGCCTTGGGTTAGGGAAATGTTGTTGTATATTTTTAATGATGAAAGCAAGATATATACTTCTGAACGCCCTGCCACAGATATTTCATTGGGGGCAACCTATTATGCTGCTATGAAAATGGGATTGCTTTCTCAGCCGGATATGGAATCTGAAACTGTTAGCGTAGAGTTTGAAGTAACGGTACCTCATGATATTGGGCTTGAGATTACAGGATCGGGAGGCTCTCGTTTTTTTACCATGATTCGCCGTGGGACGTCCTACGCATTAGCAAAGAAAAGCCATATCTTTACTTTGTCCGGGGATACAGAAGAAGAGATGCAGACTTTTGATTTGCGTATCTTAGAGCGACTTGATAAAGAAGACCCCTATGAAAAATGCAAACTGATAGGAGAGGTTAGTATAGTAGGTTTACCGGTTAGGCCAAGTGGTAAAACCAGACTTAAAATAACCTTGATGGTAGAAGAAGAAGGCGGCTTGGTAAAAGGTAGCGTAGAAGATATGGGATGTGGTGACGACTATCCACCTGTAGACTTTAAAGAGGATTTTGATCCCGGCAGATTTGTAAAAACAGTGGTAGGGAGGTAATTATGGGCTATTTAGGAATAGACTTAGGTACCACCAACTCGGTGGGAATTATATATAATGATAAAAACGATTCTCTGGATGTAGTAAAACTTGATGGAAGTGACGAAATTTTACCTTCTGTTGTCAGTTATACAGAAGAAGGTGTCGTAGTAGGCAGCGAAGCAAAAAATGGTGCTATCATATATCCCGAAAGTACAATCATGTCTATCAAGCGCATGATGGGTTCAAGTGAAAAATTGGATATTAATGGCACAGAGCGCACCCCGGAAGAAATTTGTGCGGAAATTTTAAAAAAGCTAAAAATTGCTGCGGAAGCTCAATCTTCTGAAACTTTTAACGAGGTGGTAATAACCCATCCGGCTTATTATAACGATCGGCAGATATTCGCTACCAAGCAAGCAGGATTACTTGCAGGGTTTGAGAATGTCTTTTTGTTGTCTGAACCTTTATCTGCCGCCATTGAATATGGATATCGTCAAAGTTATGCTCAAACTTTGTTAGTTTACGATCTTGGAGGTGGTACTTTTGATGCCTGCGTATTGGATGTCTCTCAAGATGCAGAAGGTCAAGAGGTTTTTCAAGAACTATCTGATGTAGGCGATATGGATTTGGGCGGCGATGATTTTGATGCTGAATTGATTCGCTGGATGAAAGAAAAGTTTACAGAGGATAATGGTATTAATCCTGACGATTTAGAATCACTTGAGCGGAAGCGGGTCATACAAAAACTGAAACATGAAGCAGAGCAGACCAAAAAGAAGCTTTCCGGCACAAATAAAGTAGCAGTGCGTATTAATCCGTTGCTGATTCATAATGGTGTACCCAAAAATCTGCAAGCTGAGATAACCAGAGAAGATTTTGAAGCCATGATCCGCAAATATGTTGACCGTAGCCGTGATATCGTGGAAGAAGCTCTTAAACGTGCGGGAAAACAAGCAGACGAAATTTCTAAAGTAATATTAGTTGGTGGATCTACATTAATACCTATGGTTAAAAGAATGGTTGCCGGATATATCAAAGAGCCATATCGTGCCACTGACCCTGCAAAGTCTGTAGCGATGGGGGCGGCAATTTATAATTACCTGATACATCTACCTAACCGTAATGTAAAAGTAGGACAGATTACCAGACAAATTTTTGGAACAGAAGCTGTCACCAATATTGCAACAATGGAGCGGGGGCTTATTCCGATTGTCCCTATGGGCAGCCCTATTCCCAGCAAATTTTCAGATAATAATTTTGCAAGTATGTCCGGTGCATCAAGGGTGCATGTGGATGTGTATCAATGGGAACAAGGACACGAAGAAGAGCGCAAGTTTATAGGAACAGTAGGACTTGCAGGATTAACAGGTGCCACACAACTTGAAATCACTTATGCTATAGATGAAAACAATATTTTTGAAGTATTTGTTAAAGACATGAATACAGGTCATATAGAGAGAGCTGAGTTTGACCGAACTAAATCTGCCGCCCCTCCTGAGCGAGAAGCCTATACCAGAGGAACTGACAAAGTTAATGTAGTATTCTTAATTGATACCACGGGTAGCATGGATACTTACATTAACGGTGTTAAAGACCGTGCTATTGAGTTTGCCGGAATACTGGCTTCTAAAGGCGCAAGCTATAAGTTGGGCTTAATTGGCTTTGGTGATTTAGGTGAAAAAGAAAAGCCAAGTGTCTACAATTTTACGGACGATGTGCCTAAATTCCAAAAGCAAGTGAAAAATATTCCCAGAACTTACGGTGGCGATATCCCTGAATCATCATTGGATGCTGTAGAAACAGGAATAGAACTCCTTAATGCCCATAGAGCAGATGAAGGCGCACGTAATATTTTTATCTTAATAACTGATGCTCCTCCTCATGTGCCTACTGACAGCGGAAAAAGCGTAGCGCAAATACGAGATATGTTATTAGAAAAATCTGTAACAACTTATGTAGTGGCTCGTAAAGATCGTGAAAGTATAGAGTGCTATGATCCATTAACAAAACCCGGCGGCAAATACTATGACTTAAATGACAAGTTTTTTGACATACTTGATAACATTGCCATGAGTATTGCAGAGCTGGTAAGAATCTAACATGAAGCTTATACTTTGTGCCTCACAGCAAGAAAACTCTGTGCCCTATCGTTTTACAGCGACGGGCATACAAGTATATACATTTGAAGAAGCTTTGTATCATGTGTACCATTATTGGAAACAGTCTGTGGATGACATTACCGCCTCTAACTTAATCTCTTGGGTTAGTGATACCTTGGGACTTGCTGTTTTAGCATCCAAGCTAAAAGAGATTGCCAAAATAGAGATATTTAGTGAGCGTATGCTAACTTTTTTAGGAGTAATTGAATATTTTGAAAAAAGTGAGCTGGCAGCGTTAAAGCCTCAATTGGAACGCTGGGAAAAGCGTCTGGAATGGGAGACTTACAAAGAACGAGCAGACGACATGGTAAAACGTGGAGAGCCGGACAAGGCTATTCCGCTTTATCATCGTGCGTTGCATTTTGATAAAAATATACCTGTTTTAAACAATCTGAGTGTTGCATATATGCAGATGGAGGCTTATAAAGAAGCATGTATTTTTCTGGAACAGGCGTTAGAGATGGAAAAATGTAATTGGGAGTTAATTTTGCATTATGCAGAAGCATTGCTGCATAATAATCGCATTACAGAAGGTGCTAAGGCGATTGAATTAGCTGCTGAAGTTTCGCCGGAAGCAGCTAAAGGAGATATTTTATATCTAAGAGGCGAGTTGTCTTTACGAAAAGGAAAACATGACGATGCTATCTCCTATTTTGAACAGGCAATTGCATTGTATCCCCAAGATCAATATGTGTTTCGCTTATCTGATGTTTACGTAGGGCGTCGCCAATTTGAAAAGGCTTTAGATGTGCTTAATCATTTTATCCCGGATCCTGTTAAGGAACGAAACATCTCTTGTTTGATGAAAGAAGCTGAGCTTCATAGTTTAGCGGGCAATCTTTTTGGTGCTATCCAAACCATTAAGAGAGCACAAAAAATAAAGCCCGACTATGTAGAGTTGTGGGTACGCTTAGCTAGGTATCTTCGTTTGGATTATAATTTGCCAAAAGCAGAAGAGGCTATTGACAAGGCTCTTTCTTTGGATTCGAGTAACGAACGGGCAAGGCTTGAAAGTGCAAGAATAAAAAAGGGAACGGGCCATACTAAATCATATCAGCAGTTACTTAAAGGAATTTTAGCTGAGTTTAAGGGAAGGTATAGGGAGGTACATTAAAAAATTAAATGAAGATCAGCATAATAATGCCGGCCTATAATGCAGAAAAAACTATTAAGTCCAGTATAGATTCAGTTTTGGCTCAAACATTTACAAACTGGGAACTAATCATAATAGATGATGCCTCTAAAGATGGAACACTTGCGATGATTCCTAAACATCCACAAATAATTGCAGTTACAAATAAGGCAAATTTGGGTGTGGCTCAATCTCGCAATAATGGTATTAATCATGCTAAAGGGAAATGGCTGGCATTTTTGGATAGTGACGACTTATGGCAAGTTGATAAGCTTGAAAAGCAACTGGCGTTTATGGAAGGCTCAGGAGGGCTTATATCATATACGGCTACAGCCTATATGAATGAGAGCAATGAAATGTATGCATATATGCAGCGAGCTAAACCCAAACTATCTTATAAAGAACTTCTTAAAGGGAATTTGATGTCATGCTCTTCTGTAATGGTTAGACATGATGTAATGATGCCGTTTCCGCAAGGGCACTTGCACGAGGATTATGCGGTTTGGCTTGCAATAGTAAAAAAACTTGGATATGCTTGCGGATTAGATGAGCCTTTGTTAACGTATAGAATGTCAGAGGGTTCAAAGTCTAGCAATAGAATTTCTTCCGGGTTAATGACATATAATGCTTATCGAAACTGCTTAGTAGGCTATGGACGGGTAACATCGGCACTTTTAACTGTAAGGTATGCGTTTCATAGCATTGCAAAGAGAAAGAAAATTAAACAGTAGTCAACCGATGACTAAATGGAATCGGTTGACTACTGTTTAATTTTCTTCCTAAAAAGCCTTATCTTAACTTTTAAGCCTGTTCTTTTTCTCTTTTTTCGTCGAACTCAGGTTTTTAACTATTTGACTACGTGAGCAAAAGGTTCAAAAAGCAAGTAAAAACAAATAATAAGCGAATAATACATATGAATTCCCTCCTTTCTATGTAATTAACAACTATAGCTTTTATTGCAAATTATTCAGTATCACCTGGGTCATTAGTCTTCAAAGGGATATTTTCTTATTAGTTAAGCTTTGATAATCCTATAACAAATTGTAGAGAGAGGTCTTTTTCATCTTCAGTAAGCTTATCAAAGTAAAAGTTCATCTGTTGCATTTTAGGATCTTCATAACTTTTGGAATCAACATCAGCTAATTCAGCACCCATCAAAACCTCTAAGGGTACCTTAAAGATACTTGCTACGTTAAGTAAACAATTAGAGGTTAAACCTCTTCTTCCATTTTCCACATTACTTAAATGTGTAGCGTCGATTTTCATCATCTCCGCTAGACCTGCTTGAGTCATTCCATTAGCCATTCTTTTCTCTCTAATATTTTTTCCAATAACTTTTTTTAGCTTTTTATTACCAATTTTGGAATCGGCATAGGTTTGATAGTCTCTGTACTCACTTTTTAACATTTTATATGTCTCATTTTCTCTGTGGACTTCCAAAGTTTTAAAACCATCATCTACAAGAGCATCATCGTTATAAAACGTCCCCTTGCGAATTAAAGTCGTTGTTTCAAATGCAAGAAATTCTTCCTTGCCTTTATAAATGTCTAGTAATATGGCAATGTGAGCATCAAACATGTCTTTCAATTCCTTAGTTGGTTCGTTATCCATTTCAATAAATCTGGCTCTTAGTAACCGAACCGAAGCATTGTAACTAAAGGCCATTTTAACAGTGTCATATATTGGTTTATCAGAATAATGTTTTTCCAATCCCTTTAAGAATTTTTTTTCAAATCGCGACTGAATATCCTCAAAATATTTTGTATGTCCAATAGAAGCGGATAAAATTCTTACATCCCATTGATCTAAATCTGCTATATTAGCAAGTCTGTTTAAAGTTGGAGCGAGTATTTCACAACTTTTCTCAAAGCCATTGTACAGTCTTTCGATCTCTTCCATCTGTGATAGTCGTATCAGATCGTTAATTTGCACATCATCTCCATAAACTTCAATATAGGCATTTAACTCATTTTCTACAATCTTGCTTTCACCAGGTTTATGGTTGCCCCCAACATCAAAAAAATTATTAAGTAATGCTTCTTTTGGTTTTGGTTCTGAAGTCATTTTACCTTCTCTCCTTATAGAATTAAATTTGATACATAAAGCATTATATCATCCAGTAATTAAGATGTCAAGACGTTTTATGTCGTATAATTATATTCTTTTAGATAATTTGTTGGCATTTAGAATAGTTCAAACTATGCACTTAGCATACATGCTATACAAATTGGACTAGGTGATACTTTTATAAAATGTTTTTTATGTATGCACTCGGCATACTATGAGCTTGTCTCTTTGACAATTGTTTAGCACAGTGTCTTTTGATACAATTGGATCAATCAATAAAACCTGTGGAATAGAATAGAGTGTAAGGAGCGTATCCCCTTGTGCATTCTCCCATTATCATTTTGCTAAAAAATTAATAATTAGCAATATGATTAAATAATACAAATGCATAATATGCGTCCCTACATTTTACTTTATTTTGTAGGTTGGCGTTAAAACCAAGGAGATCTTGGTTTTAACCCTTGATTTGCAGTTACTTATACTAATAAAATTTTGGAAAAGGAGGTGGTGGCCTTATGAGGGTGGTTAGGTAATATCAAAAACAGTTCTTGTATTGTAAAAAATCATTATTTCTAAATTAAGGAGAAAGCTATGAAAAATCTAGTTAAGAAAGCATCAATAACACTAATGGCAAGTATTATAACATTAGGGTCAGCACCCCATATTGTTTTAGGCACATATGAAGATATGGATAATTATACTGCTTATGATACAGAAGCGTATTATTTATCAGATACTGAAAATATGTACTACGAAGATGGCGTTTTAAATGACTACATCTCCTATGATGTAGAAGTGCATTATTACCGGTACCCACTATCTGAAGATCCATACCATGAAGATGTGTCCATAAGTTTTGAAGAAGAGCTTGAATTAGTTCGTAATGACCCTACAATGACAGAAG
>Ga0123355_10000817_pt1 | contig 42719 bp, 34 predicted proteins | sample TergutEmb28metaG_3_FD_89872 | JGI IMG/M metagenome (GOLD analysis project Ga0123355, IMG submission 89872) | Embiratermes neotenicus P1 segment gut microbial communities from Petit-Saut dam, French Guiana - Emb289 P1 | ecosystem: Host-associated > Arthropoda: Insects > Digestive system > Gut ...
AAACAGGTCGACGACCTCGTCGTAATAGCACTTGTCCAGGTAGTAGCCGTAGGCATGCTGGAGCTTGCGGATGGCGAGCTCGTCCTCGACGATCCCGAGCCGGTGCTCTAGCTCGGCGATCCGTTCCCGTGCCTGGCCGATATCGTCGCTCATCGGGCGGGCCTCGGGGGGTACGGGGGGGCGTCCCCCCGGAAGATAGCTGCCGTCGTCATCGCGACCTCCCTGTCAGTGCTTGTCTACGGCTTCCGCGCAATGTCTGCTGGCTAGCCGGCCCGCTGCGCCAGCTGCTCGTCGCTCACCCAGTTGCCGTGCAGCCCGCCCGGCATCCGGATCGGTATCCGCAGCGTCGCGACCGGGGGCTCGTCGATCCGCTGCGCGTCCAGGATCAGCAGGTCCGTCGTCCCGGTCGCGTGCCGGTCCACGAGCTGCATCACGTAGCCCTCGCCGTTCGCCGTGTCGGCGCCGGACGGCGGCACGAAGATTGCCTCCTGCACGGTCGAGTCCCGGCCCGCGAACCGGGTCTTCACCGCGCCGGTCTCCGGGTTGATGGAGCCGAGCCAGCGGAACCCGGGCAGCCCGTCGTCCGGCCGCTGACCCGGCACGTCGGTGAGGTTGATCACGCCGAAGCGGTACCCCGCGGTTGCCCACCGGTCGTCCGTGCGCGGGAACTCGCCTGAGCAGGCGGTCAGCCGCCGCTCTTCGAACGCCGTCGCCTCGTCGCCCAGGTCGGGCGCGCCCTCGGTGTCGATCGTCCACCTGGTGAGCTGCGCGCTCGCCTTCTCCGGGTCGAACGGCGCGCCGGTGATGTCGGGGAACCAGGGGAACGCTGACTTCTCCCCGACCGGCGTGTCGATGTGGATGTACCGGCCGTCGTCGAACGCGTTCATGATGTGCGACGCGAACCTGTTGGTCCCCCGGTACCAGCGCACGCTGCCGCCGCGACGCGGCACGACGCCCAGGTAGACGTCCTGCGACCCGTCCCATACGTATAGCGGCCCGCCGGCCCGCAGCCGGTCAAGGGACGCGGTGAGCGGGATGATCGGGAAGACCACGAAGTTCTCGGTGACCGCCCAGTCATGCACCATGGACGAGTACGGGGCCTCGAACCACGCCTCGTGCACGATCCGCCCGGACGCGTCCGCCTCGTAGTAGGCGATGTCCCGCGTCGCTTCGCCCTTGGCCATGTACCCGAAGAACACCAGCGAGCCGTCCCGCGGGTCGATCTTCGGATGTGCGGTGGCGGTCTGCGAGGACAGGTCGCCGTCCCAGTTGAACTCACCGATCGTGTCCAGCGTGTCGGGGTCGATCTGGATCGGCGGGCTGTCCTCCTTGCTGGCCAGCAGCCGCCCGCCGTGCCAGTACACGTTGGTGTTGGCCAGCCCGCGGGACAGCCCGGCGACGGACTTGTCGTCGGTGAAGGGATTCCGGTAAGCGCCGAACAACGATCGCCGGGCTTCCCGCTCCGCTGTGAACCGCGGCGTCCGCACGTATCTGGACCTGAAGTCGCAGTAGCCGTTCTCGAAGCGGAACATGGCGAGCATGCCGTCCGCGTTGAAGTAGAAGTCACGCTGCACGAACGGCGGCCAGGCGGGGTCGGCGCCGACTCGGTAGAACGTGCCGCGCAGCGACGCCGGGATCTCCCCCTGCGTCACTTCAACGCCGCGGATTTCGCCCTCCAGTCGCACCGGCGCGAACCGGCCCTGGAAGCCGGGCTCGTCGGGGAACCGTACTGTCATCTCGCACCGCCCTTCCCGGGTCGCGCTGAGCGTAACTCCGGTGCCCTGCCGGGAGAAGGGGCGCCCGCGCCGATTAACCCGGGGCGGGCTTGTGCCGTTAGGACAAATCCGCTGGTGAGGCGCGAACTCAGCGGGGGAGGATCACCTCTACCCGGACGGTTTCCCCGGCCGCCGCCAGTGGAAGAAGGGTCCCGTCGATCTGCTGGCCGTTCACCCGCACGCCCGCTCCCTCTGCGAGACCGGAGTCCGGGGTGCCCGCGCGGCGAACGGTGATCTCGTAGGTCGCGTCCCGGAACCGCCTGGTGGCAGTGAATCCTGGCCAGCCGGACGGGATCACCGGGTCCACCCGCAGCCCGCCGAGCTCCGGCCTGATGCCGAGGATCCACTGGGTCACCGCGACGTAGTTCCAGGCGGCAGTGCCGGTGAGCCAGGAGTTCTTCGCTTCGCCGTGGGTGGCCGCGTCCCGCCCGGCGATCATCTGCGCGTAGACGTAGGGCTCGCAGCGGTGCAGCGGGGCGATCGGCTCGCGCGCCGAGGGGTTGATCCGCTTGTAGTAGTCGAAGGCCGTGTCCCCGTCTCCGGTCATCGTCGCGGCGATCATGACCCACGGATTCGTGTGGCAGAACACGCTGCCGTTCTCCTTGTACCCGGGCGGGTAGCTGGAGATCTCACCGAGCTCGATGTGGTAGGTCGTGAACGTCGGCTGGAGCAGCATGATCCCGTGCTCGGTGGCGAGCCGCTCCTTAACGCTTGCCAGCGCCCGGGTCGCGAGGTTAACCGACGGCGTGGAATCGCGGTCCGTTCCATCTGCCAGGCCAATCCCGGCCATGACGCACATGCCCTGCGGCTCGATGAAGATCTGGCCCTCAGGGTTGGCCGCAGTGCCGACCGGGTTGCCGAAGTGGTCGTAGGCGCGCAGGAACCACTCCCCGTCCCAGCCGTGCTCGGCGGTGACCGTGGCCATCTTCTCCGCGTCGGCCAGGTAGGCCTCCGCGTCCGCGGCGCGCCCGGTGAGCGCGGCGATGCCCGCGAGTTCCCTGGCCGCGAGGGTGAACAGGCCTGCGATGAACACCGACTCCGCCACACCTCCCGGCTGGTTCTCGGTGGTCTGGAAGGACTCGCCCGGGGTTTCCGAGAAGCAGTTGAGGTTGAGGCAGTCGTTCCAGTCGGCACGGCCGATGAGCGGCAGGCCGTGCGGGCCGAGCCGGGCGAGGGTGTAGCGAACGGACTGCTCGAGGTGGGCATAGAGGGAGGCTGTCCCGCCGTCGCTGAACGGGATTTGCTCGGATAGCACGGACGCGTCGCCGGTCTCCTTGAGGTAGGCGGAGACGCCGAGCACCAGCCAGAGCGGGTCGTCGTTGAAGCCAGAGCCGATCGCGTCGTTGCCGGTCTTGGTGAGCGGCTGGTACTGGTGATAGGCGCCGCCGCTGCCGAACTGAGTCGACGCAAGGTCGAGGATGCGGCCCCTGGCGCGTTCCGGCGCGAGCTGCACGGAGCCGAGGAGGTCCTGACAGGAGTCCCGGAACCCCATGCCGCGGGAGATGCCCGTCTCATAGGAGGAAACCGAGCGGCTCATGTTGAACGTCACCATGCACTGGTAGGCGTTCCAGATGCTGACCATCCGGTTGGTGTCGGTGTCTGGCGTGGCCACGGAGAGGACGCCGAGCAGGTCATTCCAGTAGGACTGCAGGTCCGCGAAGGCTTCACGGACGGTTTTCGGATTGAGCCAGTGCTCGATGACCGGCCGGACGCCCGCCTTGTTGATGATGCCGGGAGCCTCGAACTTCTCGTCGCGCGGGTTCTCCCAGTAGCCGAGAAGGAAGATGACCTCCCGGGTCTCGCCGGGTGCGAGGGTGAGCCGCACGTGCTGCGCCCCGTGCGGCGACCAGCCGTGTGCGATTGAATTGCCGAGCTGCCCGCGCTCGACGCCAGCCGGCTCGTGGAACCCGCGGTACGGGCCGAGGAACTCCTCGCGCTGCGTCTCGAACCCGGCGAGCGGCTCGGAGCAGGCGAAGTAAGCGAAGTGATCGCGGCGCTCGCGGTACTCGGTCTTGTGGTAGATCACGCCGTCGACAACCTCGACCTCGCCGGTCGAGTAGTTGCGCTGGTAGTTGGTGGTGTCGTCCTGGGCGTCCCAGAGAGCGAACTCCACCGAGGAGAAGACGGATATCTCGGCCGTGGTCTCCCGGTCGTTGGTGACGGCGAGCCGCCAGACCTCGACGGACTCACCGCGCGGGATGAAGTACACCGTCTTCGCCGCGATCCCCGCCTTGGCGGAGCGGATGGTGGTGTAGGACAGGCCGTGCCGGCATTCGTAGGAGTCGAGCGGGGTGCGGGTGGGCTGCCAAGACGGCGACCAGTACTCGCCGGTGGCGTCGTCCCTCAGGTAGAGGTAACGTCCGCCGCTGTCACCAGGGACGTTGTTGTACCGGTACCGGGTGAGCCGGCGCAGCCGGGCGTCGCGATGCCAGGAATACCCTCCGGCGGTATTCGAGACGATGCCGAAGTGGCCGTCCGTCCCCAGGTAGTTGATCCATGGAACCGGGGTATCTGGCCGCGTGATCACGTACTCGCGGCGATCATCGTCGAAGAAGCCGTAGCGCATGAGCGTTACTTTACCGGTTTAGTTCCAGTAAGGCTATGGGAGAAATGTGACGGCTATGGACGGGAATGACCAGGGATGGAGTCGATCATCCCGCCCACGGGCCGCCGCGCTGCTACCAGACGGCCCCCGCCACCTCGGCAACGAGTTCGAGCTTGCGCTCCTGTACGTCCTCGGTCGTGAGGTTCGCGCCCGGCAAGGTCGAGGAGAAGCCGCACTGGGTGGAGACGCCCAGCCGCTCGAGGCCGGTGTACTTTGCCGCTTCGTGGACGCGCGCGGCCACGTCGCTCACGGACTCAAGGGTCGTGGTCTTGCTCGACACCAGGCCAAGGATGATCCGCTTGTCCTCCGGCGCCGTGGCTAGCGGCTCGAACGAGCCGGACCGCGCGTCGTCGTACTCAAGCAGGAACACGTCGAAGTTGGTGAGCCGGGTGAACATGGCCTGCGCGGTCAGGTCGTAGCCACCCGACCCGATCCACTGGCTCATGTTGTTGCCCTTGCAAACGTGCACGCCGAAGGTGACGCCGGGGATGTCGCCGACAGTGTTAAAGATGTCAAGGCCTTCGGAGAGCGTCCGCTCGGTCGGCATCCCGAGGTGCTCCCGCAGCTCGCGGTTCACGGGGTCGACGAGCGTACCGATGTCGGGCGAGTCGATCTGGATGTAGGTGCAGCCCAACGCGGCAAGCGCCGTCGCCTCCGCCTTGATGATCGCCGCGGCGTCGGCGAACAGCTGGTACGCGTCCTGGTAGGCGGCAGTGGATCGCTCAGGTGACCAGGCCGAGTACAAGAACAGCGGAGACGGGAGGGTGATCTTGACGCGTCTGGTCGCCGTGGCCCGGTTGTAGGCGAACTCCTCCAGCGTCAGCTGCCGCCGCTGGTGGATCTTGCCGGTCACCGTGAACGGGTTGTGCCAGATCCAGCTCTCGTTCGCGTTGTGGAAGTGGATTGGCGCGGCGTCGATCGGCTCCACGCCGTCGATCTCGCTGACAATCTGGTCGAAGAAGGAGAACCGGCGGAATTCCCCGTCAGTGACAACGTCCAGCCCGGCGCCTTCCTGCATGGCGATGGCCTGGTCAACCGCACGGTCCTCGATCCGCTTGAACTCCGGCGCGGCGAGCTGACCGGCCGCGAAGGCGTCCCGCGCCTGGGTGAGGTACCTGGGCCGGAGCAGTGAGCCAATCACATCCGAGTGGTGCGCCTGCGACATCGCGCGGCCTCCTAGACAGCGTCGTCCTGTTACTAGTACCGAACTACCCGTCGCCGGACGCGCATGGAAGAGGTTTACCGCACTTTTTTCTGCGCCTGCGTTTAGCTCGCGGGCACAGCGCGGTCACGAGAACGTGTCGATAACGGCGAATGACGGAGCAGGGAGGCGGACCGAGTCCTGGTTGACGGATACCCGCGGGTCCGAAGCGAGCAGCAGGGCCGCGCTGCGAGCGCGGTCACCGGGTGCGGCGGGCGGGAGCGGAATCCCGGCCGGACCGGGACCGAGGGCCGCGGCGATCAGCAGCGGACCGCGGTGGATGACCAGCCACCGGGCATCCTCGTCGTAATCGACGTGGACGTGGTCGAGACGTGGGTCGGTCAGCTCCGGCCGGGATCGCCGCAGTGCGATCAGCGCCCGGTACCAGTCGAGCACCGACCGGTAAGGCTCGCGGTCCGGCTGCGTCCAGTCGAGCTTGGAGCGCAGGAAGGTCTCCTTGTCCTGCGGGTCGGGGACGTCGGCAAAACCCCAGCCGTGCCGCGCGAACTCGGACCGGCGGCCGTCGCTGACCGCCGCGGCAAGACCAGGGTCGGTGTGGTCGGTGAAGTACTGCCAGGGCGTGTCGGCGCCCCATTCCTCGCCCATGAACAGCATCGGGGTGAACGGGGCGGTCAGGACCAGGCCCACGGCGACGCGGAGCAGCGGGTCCGCCACGTCCTTGCGGGTAGCACGGAGCGTCGCGGTGATCCGGTCACCCATGGCGCGGTTGCCGACCTGGTCGTGGTCTTGCAGGAAGCCCACGAACCGGTAGCCGGGGATATGCAGCTTGTCAACTGGGCGGCCGTGGCTGCGGCCCCGGAATGACGACCACGTGCCGTCGTAGAAGTAGCCGCCGGTCAGGGTCTTTGCCACGCCCGCCAGCGCGCCGAAGTCGGTGTAGTAGCCCTGCCGCTCACCGGTCACGAGCGCGTGCACGGCGTGGTGGAAGTCGTCGTCCCACTGCGCGTCAAGCCCGTATCCGCCGGCCGCGCGCGGAGTGATCAGCCGGGGGTCGTTCAGGTCAGATTCGGCGATCAGGATGAGCGACCTGCCGGTCGCGGCGGCGAGGGCGTCGACAGCGACCGCCAGTTCCTCGAGCGCGTGCAAGGCCCGGTTGTCCGTGAGCGCGTGCACGGCGTCAAAGCGCAGCCCGTCGAGATGGTAGTCGCGGAGCCACATGAGCGCGTTGCCGACGATGAACGCGCGGACCTCATCCGAGCCCGGCTGGTCCAGGTTCACCGCCGGGCCCCATGGGGTCATGTGCGCGCTGGTGAAGTAGGGGCCGAAGGACGCGAGCTGGTTGCCCGGGCCGACATGGTTGTAGACGACGTCGAGATAGACGGCGAGGCCTCGTGCGTGGCACGCGTCCACGAATCGCTTCAGCGCGTCCGGGCCGCCGTAGGGCTCATGCACCGCCCACAACCCGATCCCGTCATATCCCCAGCCGTTCTCGCCGGGGAACGCCGCGAGGGGCATCAGTTCGACCGCCGTGACACCGAGCGCCGCGAGGTGATCGAGCCGGCCAAGCGCGCCGTCGAGCGTCCCCTCCGCCGTGAACGTGCCAACGTGCAGCTCATACACCACCGCGCCGGGCAACGGAGCGCCGCGCCAGTGCCCGTCGGTCCACCGGAAGGCGGCGTGGTCATAGGTCCGGCCGGGCCCGCCGGGACCGGACGGCAGCCGCGGCGCACGCGGGTCGGGCAGCGGCTCGCCGTCGTCAAGCCGGAAGGCGTAGTCGGTGCCGGCCGGCGCCATGTCATCCGGTATTGCCGCCACCCACCACCCCGGCCTGTCGCCGCGCGCCATCGGGTAACGCCGGCCGGCGACGTCCGCCTCCACCCGGCTGGCGGCCGGCGCCCACACCCGGAACGCCGTCATCCGGCCTCCGGAACGAGCAGTGCAACCGGCAGTACCCGGGTGAGGCCGCCCAGTGGCGCCCGCGGCGCCCGGTAGCTCATCCCGGTCAGCACGTCGGTCCAGTCACCGTCGGGGAGCGGCAGCGCGGTGTCGCGCCAGCCGCCCGCTCCGCGCAGGCCGACGGGAAGCCTGGTCACGACCGTGATCGCGGCCCCGCCGCGGCGGAACGCGAGCGCATGGCCGGCGGCGGGCCCATCCGCGGTCACCGGGGCGTACTCGCCGGCAAACCAGGCCGGGTGAGCACGACGCAGCCGCAGCGCCCGGGAGGTGACCAGCAGCTTCGCCGCGTCTAGATCCGCGTCAAGATCCGTGCCTGGGTCGGCGCCGCGATCCGCTGCCGCCCAGGTGTCAAGGACACCGAGCAGTGAACGGTGCCGTGCGAAATCCACCACCCGCCGGTTGTCCGGGTCCACCAGGGAGCGCGCCGTGAGCTCGCACCCCTGGTAGGTGTCGGGGACACCGGGCATGGTGAGCTGAACTAGCTTGGCACCGAGCGAGTTGACCGCGGCGTCCTTGGCAATCTCCGCGACGAACCCGGCGATGTCCGAGGCCAGCTCCTCGTCGTCGAGCGCGCGTGCGGCCAGGCCGAGCACCGCCGCCTCGTATTCCTGGTCTGGCTGGGTCCAGGAGGTCCGCCGCCCGGCCTCGCGGATCGCCTTGGTGAGGTAGGCAGCTAGCCGCGTCGGGCCCATCGGCCACGCGCCTACCAGCGTCTGCCAGAGCAGGCACTCGGTGTCCGGGTCGACGGCGGCCGCCGTCCGGCCGAAGAAGCGGAGCGTCACGGCCCGCGCGTGCCACTGGCTGATCCGCAGGCTCCACTGCTCGGGAATCTCCGCGAGCACCGCGAGCCTGGCCCGCACGTCCTCCTGGCGCTTGGTGTCGTGGGTGGACAGGGTAGTCATCGTGGCTGGCCAGCTGTCGGCCAGATGGCCCGCCGCGGCGTGGAACTCCGCAGGGCCGGTGCCGAACCTGTCGGGATCCCCGCCGACCTCGTTGAGAGCGATCAGCCGTGACCAGCGGTAAGACGCGGTGTCCTCGACGCCCTTGGCGACTACCGGCGCCGTGGTCTGCTGGAACCGGACGACGAGTTCCCCGGCCCGGCCGGCTGCCCCGCTCACCGGCCGCCGCGCGCCGAGAGCGGCTGCTCCGAGTTCTTCCGCCGCCCCGCGCAGCCTCCGGGGCAGCCTGCGGCGGGCGACGTCGACGGAGGCCCGGATGGCTGCCACCGAGTCCTTCGAGGGGAGTTCGCCCGGGTGGACGTATGCGCGGTAGACCGGAAACGCCGCAAGCACCTCGGTGGCGACCGCTATCGCGTCGTCCAGGTTAGTGGCGGGGCAGACCTGGACGAGGAGCCCGGCGAGCCGCCGCACCTCGGCGAACAGCGCCCCGGTCACGACCTCCCGCTTGGCCGCCACGGCGACATCGGCGAACCGGGTCGCGGCCGAGTCGTCACCGCCGCCTCGGAGCAGCCGCGCGTACTCGCTGGCGAGAGCGGCACCGCCGTGCGGATCGAGGAACAGCCCGTCCACGATGCGCAGTGCGTCGTATCCGGTGGTACCCGCGCACGCCCAGTCGTCCGGCAGTGTCTCGTCCGCTGCGAGGATCTTCTCCGCGGCCACCCAGACGCCGCCGGTCGCGGACGCCAGCGCGGCGAGGTAGCCGCGGGGATCGGTGAGGCCGTCCACGTGGTCCACCCGGAGGCCGTTCACCAGGCCGTCGGCGACCAGCCGGACGATGACCTCGTGGGTTGCGTCGAACACGATGGGATCCTCGACCCGGATGCCGATCAGCGAGGAGATGTTGAAGAACCGCCGCCAGTTGAGCTCGCTGTCGCCGTCCCGCCACCAGGTCAGCCGGTAGTGCTGGGATTCGAGCAGTCCCCGTAGCGGCAGCCGCACGGTTCCCGGGGATAGCGGCAGCACGTGGTCGAAGTAGCGGAGCACCGGTTCACCGTCAGGCCCGCCGTCCGGCTCAACCCAGAGGTCGCTCAGGCACGACTCGAGCGGGTCGCGGAGGATCGGCAGCAGCATCCGGCTGTCCTGCGCCGCCCAGTCGATGTCAAACCAGATTGCGTGCGGCGAGTCCCGGCCGTCCCTGAGCACCGACCACAGCTTCTCGTTGAGTGCGGCGTTAGGTGGCATGGCCATATGGTTCGGCACGATGTCGAGGACGACGCCCAAGCCAAGGCCGCGCAGCCGCTTGGCAAGCGCGCGGAACCCCTCCTCGCCGCCGAGTTCCGCGCGGATCCGTGAGTGGTCGGTGATGTCGTATCCGTGCGGCGACCCTGGGACGGCTTCAAGCACCGGGGAAAGGTAGGCGTGGCTGACGCCAAGCTCAGCTAGGTACTCGGCGGCCTCGGCAGCCTCCGCGAACCCGAACTCTGGGGTGAGCTGCAACCGGTAGGTTGAACCCGGCATTTTACTCGCCGCCACATTCCTCACCTTCCCCGCTAGGCGGCTTCCGAACGTGGGCTTGCCGACTCGCCTCCCGCTGGCCGGCCGTGGGGTGGCGCTCCGGGCACATTACGACGCCGTGTAGTCTCAATCAGGTGCCCGGCCCCGCGGGCCGGAAGGTGGTCTCATCGCGGTGAGCGTGGTTAACGTACGTCAGCAGGTCAGGGCTGACGTGGAGAGCGCTCCCAGGCGGCTTGCCCGGCTTCGCGCGGTGGTTGGCGCGTACGTGGCGTTGTGCAAGCCGCGGATTGTTGAGCTGCTGCTGATCACCGCGGTCCCCACGCTATTCCTGGCTTACCGGGGACTCCCATCGCTGCTCGTCACCGTTGTCGTGGTCGTCGGCGGCGCGCTCGCCGCGGGTAGCGCCAATGCGCTGAACTGCTACATCGACCGTGACATCGACCAGATCATGCGGCGGACAAGCGGCAGGCCGCTGGCGCGCCACACGGTGGCGCCGCGGTCCGCGCTGATTTTCGGCGTGGCGCTCGGCGTCGTCTCGGTGGCCCTGTTCGCCGCCACGACGAACCTTCTCGCGGCGGGCCTGACGCTCACGGCCATCCTCTACTACGTCGTGATCTACACGATGCTGCTCAAGCGGCACACGTCCCAGTCCACGCTGTGGGGCGGAGCGTGCGGCGCGGCGCCCGTGGTGATCGCGTGGGCGGCCGCCACCGGGCGGTTGTCATGGCCAGCCTGGCTACTGTTCGGCGTGGTGTTCTTCTGGCAGCCGCCGCACTTCTGGGCGCTCGCCATCAAGTACCGCGAAGATTACCGCAGCGCGGGCATCCCGATGCTGCCCGTCGTCGCCTCAGTACGCCGGGTGCTCGCCGAGTCCGTGGTGTACAGCTGGCTGATGGTGATTGTCTCGCTCGCCGTCTGGCCGTGGGCTGGACCGCTGTACGGCGTCGTCGCGATCGGGGGCGGCGCGGCGTTCCTTTACGAGGTGCACCGCCTGTTCCGGCTGTCCGGCGGGGTGTCCGGCCCGGATACGGGCAGGGCCGACGGCCTGGTCACGATGCGGCTGTTCCACCTGTCGATCGCGTACCTGACGGTGCTGTTCGCCGGGGTCGCGGCGGGAGCGTTCATCCACTAACAGCGCGCATGCCGAAAAGATTTCGGTTGAACCAGCGGGCGCCGCACTGCGTATAGCAGTATGGAAGAGGCCCGCGGGCGGACCAGATGACGCTCCCAACGTTATGCTCGCGGGCCTTCCTCTACTTGGATAACTCCGCCAGGTCCGCTGGCGTTACGCCGGCCGGCGGCAGGCTAGACTCCGCCCGTGATCGTGATCGTGTCCGGGCTATCCGGCAGCGGCAAGACTACGGTTGGCATGGTGCTCGCCGACAAGCTCGGCTGGCCGTTTGCGGACGCTGACACCTTTCACTCGCAGGCCAACATCGCCAAGATGAGCGCTGGGATCCCGCTCACCGACGCCGACCGAGCGCCCTGGCTGCGGGCGGTCGGCCACTGGATGGACGTCAAGATCGCGGCCGGGCACCCTGGGGTGATCACCTGCTCGGCACTCAAGCGCGTCTACCGGGATGCGCTACTCGACGGGCGTCCGGCGGCCTCGATGATTTTCCTTGAGGTCAGCAGGGACGAGCTCGCCCGGCGGCTGCTAGCCAGGCACGGCCATTTCTTCCACGAGAACATGCTCGACAGCCAGTTCGCGGCCTTCGAGCCGCCGGCCGCGAACGAGCGCGTCCACCTCGTGCGCGAAGAGGGCGGCCCCCAGCAGACAGCGGCGGACATCATGACAGTGCTGTGGCCGGATGCCAAGACGACGTAGCCTGGACGGGTGAAGCTGACGCTGGACCTGCACGACATCTACAACCAGGGCACCGAAATCGAGAAGGCGCTGCAGCGGATATTCGACGAGGCCGCCGCCAAGAAGGCGCCGATGATCGAGATCATCCCGGGTAAGGGGTCAGGTCAGCTCAAGAAGCACGTCCTGCGGTTCCTGGAGCGCAAGGACATCAAGCCGCTCTATCACCGGGTCGAGAAGGACTCGAAGAACTTCGGCCGCTTGTTCGTCCACTTCCGCTGGAAGTAGCCCCGCAGTTCGCTGACCTGTGCCGCCATCCCCCGCACGCTACCTAGCCTTGCAAGGTCAGCACGCGGGGAAGCTGTTATCGCGGAAGTTGCGTCCGGCTACGGTGCCGACCAGCCCGCGGCAACTAGTGGTGTAAATGCCGCCGCCTTGCCGGGCCTCATGGCAAGCCGAAATCAGATCCGCAAAAGCCATTGCACAGGGGAATCCCTCCGCGTACTGCCCTGGTAGCTTCGGTGAAATTGGTCCGATCGCACTAGTACATGGCCCGGGACAGCGAGCTTGTTGCCACCCGGGCATCAGTGTGGCCTACGTCTCACTCTGGTCACGTCATCCCCGTAGATCACATGCACGTCATACAGCCAAATTGATCCGCATTTATCCCTCTCTAGAGGGGCCGGCGAGGCCATGAGCGCTCGCCGGGCGGGGGTTTCACCGGGGTCATCAGCTGCAGCAGAAGGGGTCATCATGAAGATCACTAAGAAGTTCGCCGTCATCGGCGCTGTCCCTGTCCTCGCTCTTGCCATTGGCGGGACTGCGTACGCGGCAGCCAGCGGCGGTGGTCCCAAGAGCATCCAGGCGTACTCCTGCGAGACGAGCGCAGGCAAGCTGATCGGCAGCATCTACTCGCACCCGACCTCGTGCCCCAGGGGGGCGGTCGAGGTCAAGATCACCGGGCCGGCCGGTGCCACCGGCGCTCGCGGCGCAACTGGTGCGACCGGCGCAACCGGTAAAACCGGTGCCGCGGGCCAGGCCGGTGCGGCCGGCCCGCAAGGTCCTGCTGGTCCGGCTGGTGCGGCTGGTGTGGCCGGAGCGACCGGTGCGCAGGGACCTGCCGGCGCCCAGGGTCCGAAGGGCTCACCGGGCCTGTCTAACGTGCTGGCGGAAGAGCCCTACGGCCAGGATGTCCTCCCGAATGCTGGCATCACCCAGTCGAACAGCACGCTCGCGCCTGACGCCACGACCATCGTCTGGGCAGCCTGCCCGAGTGGTGAGGTGGCGATCGGCGGCGGATACCGCGCTGACTCGGATAGCAGCGCGTACGACAACAGCCAGGGCGACACCCCGCCCTCGGACACCACGGGCGGACTGTCGGTACTGGCCAGTGAGCCGAGCTACGAGTCGGGCGGCGTGCTGAACGTGAACGCCGACCCGGTGCAGGACAGCGCAACGGGCAACTACCAGCCGAATGCGTGGGCGGTGACCGTCTACAACAGCAACTCGACCCCCGAGCACGCTCGCGCGGCTGTCGTCTGCGCGGAGGTCGCCAGCTAGCCGTAGGCCAGACCCGGCCCGGCAGCCACTCTCCACTCCGACTGCCGGGCTGGGCGCCAGCCGTTTCCCCTGCGCCTCACGAGCCGCCCCCGCAGCACCTCCGTCAGCGCACCGGGCGTTATTTCCGATGCAAATAGGTCGGCCTGCCGCAGCCGGACGTCAGGTCTGGTCGTAAGGGCAGGCGAACGGAAGGCGGGGGGTGGCGGGCGGGGTCAGGGCCGGAGCCGAGGGCAACGGTCGCGGTGTGGTACGCGGGCCTGCCGGGCAGAATGCCTTGAGTCTCGACAGTGCGCCGCCCGGTGTCGCGGATAGCGGCCCACCGAAGATCTTCGGCAGCGGGACTGGCGGGATCTTCGGCAATATCGGCGTGACGGCGCTGATGAGCGGTACCTGGTGGAATCCGGCGGGGATCGGCACGGTGAGCTCGGCCAGGTTCTTCGCCGTCGGCGGCAGCCAGGTGATGTCCGCAGTCAGCTGGAGCGCTGGCTCACCGGGGCCGGACCGGATAACCACGCGGAGCGGCAGGTACGAGCCCGGGCTGACCCAGATCGTCTCCGAGATCGGGCTGTCCGGACGGCTCGTCAGCTTGACCGCGTCGATCCCGTCGACGCGCTGATGGCCGGCTACGGTCAGGGTTCCGCAGGAGACCGCGGCGCGCGCGGCCCTGGCTACAGTCTCGGGCAGCGAACTGGCATGCGAGCCGATGCCTGGCAGCCCGGACCGGAAGAGGAACGGCACGGCGGCGACCGGCAGCCCGCAGCCGGGGTAAGCACCCGCTACGGCAAGGGGCTGTGCCGGACGGCCCAGCCCGGTCTCGCGCGCCCACGTCCGTGTCTGGTAGCTGACCAGGGTGTAGGCCGATGAGGCGCTGAAACCCTCGTCATAGACCGGATGCCCCGGCGACGAGTAAGTGACCGAGCGCCATTGATCGCCGTAGGACCACTCCTCGGCGGTGGTCGTCGCGGTCGCGCCGAAGGGTATCGCCGTGCCGCTGGTAGTGACCGTCATCTGCGCGATATCGCCGGGATCGGCGGAGTTCAGCGCGCTGTCGACCTGCTTCACTACGTACGCGGTGGTGGCGATGCCGCCCTGCTGTGCACCAGGCACCGCGATGACCGCCAGGGCCACGGCGCTCGCGGCCAGCGCCGTCGCGGCTCCGGACGCCGAGCGCAGCGCAAGCCGTCGGCGCCGCCGCCCGGCGGCCCGGCTGATCAGCCCGGCGGGCGCCCGGAGGTCACTCGTGAACCGCTCCATGCCCTCACGGAGCAGGTCCTCGACGTCGGTGTCCATGATCACTGTCCATTCCAGCCGTAGGCGGCCGTCGTGTCGTTCCACTCACTGGCGAGTTCGCGTAGCCGTGCCAGGCCACGCGAGACCGCGGACTTCACGGTGCCCTCGGCGCAGCCGAGGACGGCGGCGGTCTCGGCGTCGGTCAACTGCTCCCAGAACCGCAGCACGAGCACCGCGCGCTGCCTCGCCGGCAGCTGCCATAGCAGCCGGACCAAGGCGTCGCGCAGGTCCACGTCGTCGGTCACGTCCTGTGCCTGCCGCAGCTCGGTTCGCAGCAGACGCTCTTTATGCCGCCACCGGCCCGCCCGCCGGTAGCCGTCGGTCGCCAGGTTGCACAGCGTCCGGCGCAGGTAGCCCTCCGGGTCCCCGTCGAACCGGCGCCAGCGCCGGAGCAACCGCTCGACCGCCGTCTGCAGCAAGTCCTCGCCAGCCTCCCTGCTTCCGGTGAGCAGGACAGCCGTACGCAGCAGGTGATCGGCCCGCTCGGCAAGGAAGCCCTCGAGCTCAGCTGTGCTCCGCTCGGCTGCCATCGAGGTCTCCTCCCGGGTCTTCTCCCCGCTCACTCATCAAGCACGAAGAACCCGGCGCAACCGTTCCACTCAACCGACAGCAAAAATTCGCGGCGGTTTACGGCAGGCTAGCGACGGCGGTAGACGCTCGAGCGATGCTGGATGTCCTCGACTATCACCGCATGCTTAGATTCGTCGATTCGGTAGATGATGCGCCACTGCATGCCAAGCCGTGCACTGTGGAAGCCCGCGAGCTGATCGCGGAGCGGCTTTCCGATCCGGTGCGGCGCCTCCAGGAGAGGGCCGGTAATGAACTCGACCGCTGCGGTCGCGACATCTTCAGGAAGAAGTTCCGAGATCGCTCGCCTCGCCGGGCGAGCCATCCCGAGTTCATAGGGATCGGAGGTCACCGCTTGCGGTCAGCTAGCAGCGCGCGCGCCGCTTCGACCCCGTACACCACGTCACCGGCCAGCTCGGACTCCCGCGCCTCGGCCATGCCCCGAAGCGCGGCCGGATCGGCGAGGATCTCCGCTGTCTCGCGCACGGACAGGTATTCCTCGATCGCCACGAGTACCGTCTGCTGGAGACTGCGGTGCTCGGCCTCGGCGACCTGCTTGAGCTGGTCCTCGATCTCGGCTGGCAAGCGAAGAGTCATAGCCATACCATTATGGTATCGCAACGGTGCAAGCCCACCAAGGGTCCAGCGCGAGCCGGGATCTGCAGGGTCAACGCGGCAGGCCGAACCGTCGCCGGCTGACGCGCGCGTCGGCAATCCCGAACCGCCTGGGCACCGTTAGATAGACAATGGCGTTGAGGAATCTTTCGGCGGTTCTTAGCAAAGCTAACGCTAAAGGACGCCGACTAAGGGAGGCGTAACGATGGGATTTAACTCCAAGGCGAGCCGGATCTACATCGCCCCGGTGCTTGGCCTAACGCTCCTTGCTGCAACATCAGCCTGCTCTAGCGGCGGCTCTAGTTCGTCATCTTCTGCTGCGACGACGCCGGCGACGACCCCCGCCTCGTCGGCGGCGGCACCCGCTTCGTCGGCCGCGTCTTCAACCGCCACCGCGAGCAGCGCCGCCGGATCATCGTCGTCTGCGGTCACGGCGATCACGACCAATTGGACCGCGTTCTTCAACCCCTCGACCCCGAACAGCAGGCGAGTTCAACTGCTGGAGAACGGCTCCGAGTTCGCCTCCGCCATTACTGCCTTCTCCAAGAGCCCGATGGCGTCCGCGGTGTCGTCGAAGGTGGACTCCGTGTCCGTCACCTCGTCGACGAAGGCCAGCGTGAAGTACGACCTTACGGCGGCGGGCACCCCCGTGGCCAGCGGGCAGACCGGCACCGCCGTGCTGCAGAACGGTACCTGGAAGGTCGGTGACGAGGTCTTCTGCGGTTTGCTCAAGGAGGGCGCGTCTCTGATAGGGATCGCGGTGCCGGCGGCATGCAACTCGGCAAGCTGAGTGGCCCTCGGGTCGGCAGCGTAGCCAGCGGGCGCGACCGGGCGAACTCGGTCGCGCTCGCAGCGCTGTGCACGCTGCTCTTCCTGACTTTCCTCGACAACACGGTCGTGTCGGTCGGCCTCGGCAGCCTGCAGACCGACCTGCAGGCATCCGTGGCCGACCTGCAGTGGGTAATCGGCGCTTACGCACTCACCTTCGCCAGCATCATGCTGGCCTGCGGGATGATCGGTGACGAACTAGGCCGCAAGGCGGTCATGCTGTCGGGCGCCGGCGTATTCTGCGCGGGCTCCGTGCTCTGCGCTCTCGCACCGAACGCGCCGACGCTCATCGCCGGACGCGCGATCATGGGCCTTGGCGCCGCCGCGAGCGAGCCGGGCACGCTGTCCGTCATCAGGCACATCTACACCGACGCGCGTGAGCGCGCCTGGGCGATCGGTATCTGGGCCGCCGTCTCCGGGCTGGCGCTCGCGCTTGGCCCGGTGATCGGCGGTGCGCTCGTCGGCGCGTGGTCCTGGCGCGGCATCTTCTGGTTCAACCTCTTCTTCGGGCTGATCGCGCTGATCCTCGCGTGGATCACCGTGCCCGAGAGCGCCGACCCGACGGCCGCCAGGGTCGACACCCTGGGTACGCTCCTCGGCGCGGGCACGCTCGCCGCCGTGATGTTCGCGATCATCGACTCGGAGACGTCGAGCTTCCGGTCCGGCCAGGTGATCGCCCTGTTCTGCGTGGCAGTGGTGCTGGCCATTGCATTCGTGCTGTGGGAGCTCAGAGCCGCCCACCCCGTGCTTGATGTACGACTGTTCCGGCTGCCGCACTTCACCGTGCCGAACGTCGTGGCGTTCTGCACGTACCTCGCGACGTTCGCGATCTTCTTCTTCACTGCCCTGTACCTGGTGGAAGTCCCGAGCGATTCCGGCTACCGGATCGCCCTCGTTTTCGCCCCGATGACGATCTTGATGATCGCCGGGTCGCTGTTCGCCGGCTACTGGACCGGACGAACGGGCCCGCGCTGGCCGATTACGATCGGCTGCGCAGCGTTCGCGGCCGGGCTGCTGATCGCGAGCCCGCTGATCACCGAGCATCCCAACTACGTCGCACTGTCGGCCGCCCTGGCCCTCGCGGGCGTCGGCATCGGCATCACGGTTGTTCCGGTTACATCCGCAGTGCTCAACGCGGTACCGCCGGAGCGATCCGGGATGGCGGCTTCCGCTGCCAACACGAGCAGGGAGATCGGCGCGGTCGCCGGCGCCTCCATCCTCGGCGCCCTGGTCTTCTCCCGGCTCAACGGCACCCTCAGCGGCAACATCGCCACGCTGAACGTACCTGCCGCCGAAAGGGCCCAGATCCAGGGCTTCGTGCCGTTGATCGCCCACGTCATGGAGACGGGCCAGACAAATGCCTACATAGCCAAATTCGGCAGCAGCCCCGCGATCATGGCTCTTATCACCAAGGTGGAGACCGCCGTTTACGCCTCATTCGGCGAAGGCCTGCGCGACGCCTTCTACCTGTCGGCCGCCCTTGTCATCCTGGCCGGCGTGCTTGCGGCGACCACCCTTGGAAAGAAGCGGGAGCAAGCGGCAGAATAGAAACCGGCCGGTGCGAGCCACACGTGTAGTCACCCTAGTCGGGAGGCCTTAGAGCCTGAGCCCGAGCAAGACGCACCTGGTGGCCCACCGGCCGCACTATTACTTCTCCTGGTCTTCAGCTCTCGGGGAGCGGAGAACTATCAGCGAGCGCGGTGCGACGGACACCGGGTCGGCGGTATGCGCGGGCAAGGCGCGGGCGGGTGAGACCGCGGGGTCGTAGCTATCCAGCTCGACGAACCACGTCTGGATTGACTCGCGGACCGCGGGAAGCGTGAACGTGACAGGCTCCCAGTATGCGTTGACCAGGATGAGGAAGTCGTCATCGAGCAGCAGCGTGCCGTCGTCGGCCTCGTCGGGGGCAACCGTGCCGTCGAGGTAAACCGAGATGGCGTGCATCCGCGGATCGCCCCACTCGGGCAGCGTCATCGGATGGCCGGAGCTTGAGTACCAGCCGAGTTCCCCTTGGTCTGCGCCGGTGAGGAAGCGGCGGCGGCGGAAGACCGGGTGCGCGTGCCGCAGCGCGATCAGCCGCCTGGTGAAGTCCAGCAGCCCGGTGTCGGCGTCCGCCCAGCTGAACCACGAGATCTCGTTGTCCTGGCAGTAGCCGTTGTTGTTCCCGCCCTGGGTCCGGCCGGATTCGTCGCCGCCTAGCAGCAACGGCACGCCGAACGAGAGCAGCAGCGTGGCGAGCATCGCCCGGGACTGCCGCGCGCGCAGGTCATTGATGTCCGGATCGTCCGTCGGGCCCTCGGCGCCGCAGTTCCACGACCGGTTGTCATCGGTGCCGTCCCTGTTGTCCTCGCCGTTCGCCTCGTTGTGCTTCTCGTCGTAGCTGACCAGGTCGCGCAGCGTGAAGCCGTCGTGGACCGTGATCAGGTTCACCGAGGCCGTCGGGCGGCGCCTGTCCTTGCCGTACAGGTCGGACGAGCCGCTGAACCTGGTAGCGAACTCCGCGACCCCGACGTCACGACTGCGCCAGAAGTCCCGCATGCTGTCCCGGTAGCGGCCGTTCCACTCCCGCCACTGCGCGGGGAACCGGCCCAGGTCGTAGCTGTCCGCCTGGCCCACGTCCCACGGCTCGGCGATCAGCTTGGCCCGGACCACGACCGGGTCTTGCAGTACCAGGTCGAAGAACGCCGAAAGCCTGTCGAAGACGTTGTCCCCCTCGCGGGCGAGGGTCGCCGCGAGATCAAACCGGAAGCCGTCCACGTGCATCTCCGACAGCCAGTACCGCAGGCTGTCCATGATCAGCCGGAGCGTGTACGGATTGCCCGCGTTCAGCGAGTTACCCGTCCCCGTCGTGTCGTAGTACCTGCTGGCGTCGCCCGGGTCCAGCCGGTAGTACATGGCATTGTCCAGCCCCCGGAAGCTGAGCGTCGGGCCGTTCTCGTTCCCCTCGGCGGTGTGGTTGTAGACCACGTCGAGAATGACCTCGATCCCCGCACGGTGCAGTGCCTTCACCATGTCCTTGAACTCGCGGATCTGGCCGCCCTGGTGGCCGGCCCGGACGGCCGCTGAGTAGGCCTGGTGCGGGGCGAAGAAGCCGATCGTGTTGTAACCCCAGTAATTGGTCAGGCCGCGCTCGAGCAGGAACTGTTCTGCCACGTGCTCGTGGATCGGCAGCAGTTCCACCGCGGTGACGCCCAGGTCCCGCAGGTAGCTGACCGCCGCCTCGTGCGCCAGGCCGGCATAGGTGCCGCGGATCTCCGGCGGTATGCCGGGGTGCCGCATGGTGAACCCCTTGACGTGCGTCTCGTAGACAACGCTGTTCGCCGAGCGTAGCCCGAGTTGCGTGTCGCCTTCCCAGTCGTATCCCTCGTCCGTGACCAGGGACCGCGGCACGAATGGCGCGGAGTCCGCCGCGCTCGGCTGCGCCGGGTTGCCCTTGACATGCCCGAGCAGCGCGGGGCCGTAGCTGACCTCGCCGGTGAAGGCGCGAGCGTAGGGGTCGAGGAGCAGCTTGCCCGGATTGCACCGCAGGCCGCTGGCCGGCTCGAACGGGCCGCTGACGCGGTAGCCGTACGCCTGTCCTGCGCGGATCCCCGGTACCAGGCCATGCCACACGCCGGCGTCGTAGGCCTCGAGCTTCGCCCGGGTCTCCTCGCCGTTCTCGTCGAACAGGCAGACCTCGACCCCGTCGGCGACGGTCGAGGCGACCGCGAAGTTCGTGCCCTCCTCGTAGACGGTGGCGCCAAGGTCCGAACGGTGTCCGGGGAGGGCCTTCAGGGTGAGCGATTCCGTCGCGGTCATTGCACATTCCCCGGGTACATCAGGTCATGGATAAGGTCGACGGTCTCGGGCACCGCGCCGTGACGGCGCCGGATCATATCGGCGATGAGGCCGGTCCAGCCCGTTTGGTGACTCGCGCCGAGACCCGCCGCGTTGTCACCGTGGTAGTACTCGTTGAAGTAGATATTGTCGTGCCACCTCGGATCGTGCTGGAGCTTATCCACCCAGCCGAAGCAGGGCCGCCGGCCGTCCCCGCCCCTGGTGAAGATCGAGATGAGCCGCGCCCGCAGGTCCTCGGCGATCTCGGCCAGGGTCAGCTTGTTCCCCGATCCAGTCGGGTACTCCACGGTGTAATCGTCGCCGAAGAAGTGGTGGTATTTCAGCAGGCAGCTGATCACCAGGTAGTTCAGCGGGAACCAGATCGGACCGCGCCAGTTGGAGTTGCCGCCGAACATGGCCGTGGTCGACTCGGCTGGCTCATAGTCGATCGTCGCGGTGGTGCCGTCCAAGTGCAGCACGTACGGGTTGTCCTTGTGCGCAGCGCTCAGGCTGCGCAGCCCGTAGGGTGACAGGAACTTCGACTCGTCGAACAGCGACTGGAACAGCGGCCCGAGGCGATCGGCTCCGACGACGCTGAGCAGCAGGCGCTCGTCGGGGCTGCCGGTGTTCGCGTTGGTCCGCACGAGGCCCTGATCCCGGCGGGAGTCGGCCTCGGCCAGGCCCTTCCGCTCCAGGAAGCCCGCGAACCGTTTGCCGAACTTCATCGCGTTGGCGATCATCCGCTCGTCAATGACCCCGACCGCGAGCAGCGGGATCATTCCGACCATCGATCTGGCCCTGACGGGGATGACAGCACCGCTCTCCAGGAGCAGGTGGTCGTAGAACATCCCGTCAGTTGCGTCCCACATTCCCTGGCCCTCGAGGGCCTCGGCAATCCCCGCGTAGTGCTCGAGGAACTTGAGCACCAGGTCGGCACCGTGGCGGCGGCCGTTGCGCCACAGCACGAGTGCGATCCGGCACATCGACAGCGCGTAGAACGCCATCCAGCCGGTGGCATCCGACTGCTCCAGCAGCGCGCCCTCCGGCAGATGCGACCGGTCGAGCGGGCCGATGTTGTCCAGGCCGAGGAAGCCGCCTTCGAACAAGTTGTTGCCCCGCGCGTCTTCTCTGTTCACCCACCAGGTGAAGTTGACGAGCAGCTTGTCGAATATGCGCGCCAGGAAGTCAACGTCCTGCCCGCCGTCAAGCGCGAAAACCTCAAGCGCCGCCCAGGCCTGGACGGGCGGATTGACATCACCGAAGTCCCACTCATAGGCGGGCAGCGCCCCGTTGGGATGCTGGAACCATTCCCTGCACAGCACAATGAGCTGGTACTTGGCGAACCCAGGATCGACATGGGCGAGGGTCACGCAGTGGAAGGCCAGGTCCCAGGCAGCGAACCAGGGGTACTCCCACTTGTCAGGCATCGACATGATGTCGAAGGCGTCGAAGTTCCGCCACCGCCCGTTACGATTCAGCTCGCGGTCCGGCGGCGGTTTGGGCTGCGCCGCGTCGCCGTCCAGCCAGGTCGACACGTTGTAGCTGTAGAACTGCTTGGACCACAGCATCCCGGCGAAAGCCTGGCGCATGACATGCGCCTCGTCTGCACTCGCGTGCTGCGGGGTGAGGCTCTGGTAAAACTCGTCCGCCTCCGCGCGCCTGCGGCTGAGAACTTCGTCGAAGTCCGGCCCGAACGGGCCGCTGGCTTCGGTAGCCCCGGCCGGCCGGAGCCGGAGCCGGACAGTCGCGGTCTGGCCCGGCTGGACGGTCAGCTTGTACCAGAACGCGGACTTGGTGCCCTGCTGCTGCGGGTTGACGGTCGGCGCGCCGCTGACCACGTGGTCGTTGATGCCGTCCTTCGGGTACGGCGTGACCGGCGCGACGCCGAACAGGCGCTGGGTGTTCGTCTCGTTCTCGCAGAACAGCAGCGTCGGGCCCGGGCAGGCCACGCCCGGGCTGTCCGGCACCGCGTCGGCAACCAGCTCGAGCTGGCCGAGATAGGGGTGGTCGATGCCGACGGCGGCGGTTGCTCCCTGCGGCGCAGGCACCAGCCTGAGGGCGGGCTTGGCTTTGCCGGCCTCCCACGACCAGGTGTTCCTGAACCATGCGGACGGCAGCACGTGGATCGTGTCGGCGGCATCGGCGGCGTTCGTCACCGCGATCTCGATCAGCAGCTCGGCCGCGTCGTCCGACTTCGCGTACGTGACCTCGGTGATCCAGTACCGGTCCTGATCGAAGACCCCGGTGTCGAGGATCTCGTACTCCGGGCTGCGGCGGTCCCTGCGGGAGTTTTCCAGGCGCAGCTCGTCGTAGGGGAACGCGCCTTGCGGGTAGTGGTAGCGCCACCGGTTCCAGGCGTGGCTTGGCACCGCGTCGGTGTACCACCAGTGCTCTTTGACGTCCTCGCCGTGGTTGCCCTCGGGCCCGGTCAGCCCGAACAGGCGTTCCTTGAGAAAGGCGTCGCGCCCATTCCACAACGCGAGACCGATGCACAGGTACTGGTAGATATCACAGAAACCGGCGAGCCCGTCCTCACCCCACCGGTAGGCGCGGGAGCGAGCGTGGTCGAACGGCAGGTAGTTCCACGCGTCGCCGTCCTCGCTGTAGTCCTCGCGGACCGTGCCCCACTGCCGCTCGCTGACATAGGGACCCCATGTGTACCACGGGTCCCCTTGCCTCAGTCCATCCTCAAGCCGGCCGATCCCGGCGACCCGATCCCCTTCGGTAGTCACGCGAATACGCTAGCGCCAGCGCCCCGGAAGCGAAGACGTGGGATACCTACAGCGCTATAGGGGCGGCCAATATCCCACGGCTCCTATCTTCCGGGGGGACGACCCCCCGATGTCCGGCCCAGCGGGCCCGATGGCAAAACGCGCCAATCATATCGGGCCCGCCGAGCCGGACGGCGTGACCGTCAGGCGCTGTCCGGGTACGGCGCTACCCCCGTACCCCGTCAGGTGCTGATGTCCGGGTAAGGCATCTTGAAATCGGCGAGGCGTTCCGCGTAGAGGTGCTGGAAGGCGAGCGGCTCGGTGTAGTCGCGCTCGAACATGGCGATGAAAAGGGTTAGCGTCAGGAACGGGTGCGCGCCCAGCTCGAACAGCGTGTGATAGTCGTGCGTTGCCAGGGCTTCGCGCTCGGCGTCGCTGAACTTGAGCCAGCTCGACTTCTCCTCGGTGATCACGTTGAGGATCACGTTGGCGCGCTCGGCCTCCCACCACTCGACGGTGCCCCTAGGGTCCTGGCGGTAGCGCTCAACGAGCTCGGGGTCCCGGTCGATGGTGTAGAGGAACTTGTCTAGCAGGTACTTGCTCATTTAGGCGTTCCCACCCTTCGGATACCAGGTGCCGTGTTCCCCGCTCGCCTGAAGACCAAGGCTCGCTCTCACTTGGCATCCTTCGGATACCAGGTGAAATAGGCCTCCATCGTGTGGAACAGGTCGAGGGTGTCCACGTAGTCGGCCTTCTCCCCCGCCCCGGCGACGCCCATCATCAGCATGAAGTCGAGGAAGCCGTGCGTCGCGTTGCCTGGCTCCCACAGCGACTCAAGCGATACCTCGCCAAGCGCCTTCTCGATGTCGCCGGACGCGATCCACTCCACCGCCTTGCGGTCGAACTCCGGGTCGGGCCCGTGCGGCCCGAACTGGCGTGGCCCGCCGAGCTCGAGGGACAGGTGCCCGGTACCGATGATGGCGACTCGCTGGTCGCTCGGCCAGGACTCGACCAGCTCCCGGATCGCCTGGCCGAGCTGCACGTAGCGCTTCGGCTGCGGCAGCGGCGGCGCGAAGATGTTCGTGTAGATCGGGACGATCGGCAGGTCGGCCTCGGGCCGCAGCGTGATCATCGGGCAGGTCACACTGTGGTCGATCCGCAGTTCGTTGCTGAAGGCCAGGTCGAACCCGGCGTCCAGGCCGTTGCGCAGGATGTGCGATGACAGGTTCTCGTCGCCCTTGAAGAACATCTTCGGCAGGCCGAACTCGCGCTCCTCGTTGTACCAGTTGGCGTCGTAGAAGGGCGCCTTGCCGACGAGGAACTGCGGCATGTTGTCCAGCCAGATCTGGTGGAAGTGGTCGCTGCCCACCAGCACCAGGACATCCGGGTTGGCCCGGGTCAGGGTCTCGCGGAACGAGGTGATCTTGGCGACCCACTCGTCGGCGAAGTCCGGGCGGTCCGCACCGGTCGATGTCGACGCGCGGTAGTAGAACGGGTGATGAGTGGAGGCGATGACCGCTGAGACGGTAGCCATGGCGGCTCCCTTGCCGTGAAGGGGGTTATACGGGGGTTACTCGGACTTCGGTGTTACGTAAGTGGCGTTCCGGTCCACGTGCATGTAGATATCGTTCGCGATTGGCATCCGCTGCTCCTCCGCGAGCTGTCCGAGCAGCCCTGCTGCGCGGGCGAGGAGCGCGAACCCGCGCAGCATGGCGAGCGGCAAGCCTAGATCGGCGAGTACGGCGCCACAAGTACCAGCTCCGTTGAGCGGCAGCGTCCGGCCCAGCACCTGCGGGTGGACGCGGCCGATCGCCTCGAAAAGGCGCAGGTGCGGGCCGCGCAGCCCTTCTTCGGCGGCAATCTCGATGAGCACCGGGGTGCGGGGGTCGCGGACCTTGTGCACGGGGTGGCCAAGACCGGGGATGAACTCCTTCGCGGCGCGGGCCTTCCTGACGGCCTCCAGCGCCAGCTCGTCGAAGCCGGCGTCATCGGCCGGGATCTCGCCCGCCTCGGCGAGCGTCGCGGCGAGGAACTGGCCGCAGTCCTCGGTCACCCCGAGGAACCGGGAGCCGCCGCCCAGCAGCCCGGCAGCGAGCGCCCCCTGCAGCGAGTCCGGGGCGGACAGATAGGTGAGCCGGGCGGCGATCGCGGTCGGCGTGAACCCGTGATCGGCGAGCGCGACGAGGACCGTCTCGAAGACGCGCACCTCCGACGGCGTCGGGCGGCGCTGGGTGACCATCCACAGCGTCAGCTCGCCGAATCCCACCTTGCCCATCAGATCGTCGGCCAGGTTCTGGCCGAGCAGGGTAATGGTGTCAGCCTCCGACGTGCCGAGCGAGGTCGGGTACTCCGAGTTCATGCTCATCCTTCCGTGGACTGCGTGCCCGGTACACTCGCCCTTCCACCGGGCACGCCCCGGGAGGTACCGGGGGAACCCCCGGGAGATGAGAGCCAGGCGCGGATCTCGTCGCCCTGCTCGTCCAGCTCCGGTGGCGCGAGCGGGTACTGGGCGGGCGTCTTGGAGAACGTGACCGGGTGCCGCACTCCTGGCCTCGTCCGGTCCCCCGTGCCCACCGTGACGATCGGCTCGAGGCCGATCTTCTCCGCGAACGCGATCCCCTTGTCGACAGTGTTGATCGGGCCGCACGGCACCCCGACCGCGATCAGCGCATCGAACCACTCGCCCGCGGACTTGGCCGCGAGCTTCTCCGCGAGCAGCGGCTTGAGCACCGCCCGGTTGGCGGTCCGGCCCGGGTTATTAGCGAACCGCGGATCGTCGGGAAGTTCGGGCGCGCCGATCACCTCGCACAGCTTCCGGAACTGCGCGTCGTTGCCAGCCGTCACGATGAGGTCGCCTTCTCCGGTGGGCAGCGGCTCATACGGGAACAGGCTCGGGTGCGAGTTCCCCATCCGGAACGGCACCACGCCGCCGGCCACGTAAGCGCTTGTCTGGTTCACCATGCCGGACATCGCCGACGCCATCAGCGAGGCGTCCAGGTGCTGGCCCTCGCCGGTCGCGGTCCGGTGGTTGAGCGCGGCCAGGATCGCGATCGTGGTGTGCAGGCCGGCGATCACGTCGAAGGCTGAGATGCCCGCCCGGTACGGCGGCCCGTCGGGGTCGCCGGTCAGCGACATCAGCCCTGACATGGCCTGCACCATGAGGTCGTATCCTGGCAGGTCCTTGCCCCCGTCGCTGCCGAACCCGCTGATCGAGGCGTAGATGACTGCCGGGTTGACGGCGCTGACCGAGTCGTAGTCGAGGCCGAACCTGGCCAGGCCGCCCGGCTTGAAGTTCTGCACGAAGACGTCGGCGCGGCGGGCGAGTTCCACCGCCAGCGCACGGTCCCCGTCGCTCTTCAGGTCAAGCGCGACCGACCGCTTGTTCCGGTTGATCGCGAGGAAGTAGGTAGACACACCGTCCTCGGTCACCGGCGGGACCCACGACCGGGTGTCGTCCCCGCCCGGGGACTCGACCTTGATGACGTTCGCGCCCAGGTCGGCGAGGAGCATCGTGCAGTACGGTCCGGCCAGAACGCGAGAGAAGTCGGCGACGAGCAGGCCAGATAGCGGACCTGGCCGCATCGCATCAGTCATGAGGTAGGTGCCCTTCCGTCCACATCGCTGTCCGCATATCGGACATGTGTCCGTCTGCCGAGTATGTTGGGCGCTGTTCCCGCCTGTCAAGACGGCCCAATGAGCAGGCGCGGTGATTGTAACGCCAGGAGTCAGCCGGCCCCCGTGGCCCTGGCATCAATATTCCCAGAGTCGTCGTTTCCAGCCGCAGGCGCCGTCATATCCGAACCGGGGAGCCGCAACGTCACGTGCGGAGCGCCCTGGCACGCCGCCCAGTCGGCGCTGATCGATCCCGCCGCATGGAGCAGCAGCGGCAGGTGATGGCTGATCAGGACATCGAGCGGGGTCTCCGCCGCGTGCGAGTTCACGTTGATGGCGGCGATCACCCGGCCGTCGCCGTCCCGCAACGGGACCGCGACCGATCTGATGCCCGGTGCGAGCTGCTCGTCGGTGAGCGCCCACCCCCTGGCGCGCACCTCGCGAAGGACGGTGGCGCGCTCGGCCGCGTCCGGCCGCCAGCGCGGGTTGATGCCGGACCGGGACGGTTCCGCGAGCACCCGCTCCGCCTCCGCCTGCGGAAGGGCGGCGAGCAGCACCTTGCCGAGCGACGTCTGGATCGCCGGGAACCGGGTGCCGATCGTGACCGACAGGGTGACGATCTTGGGTACCGCGACCCGGGCCACGTAGACAATGTCCGAGCCGTCGAGCTGAGCGATCGAGGTGGACTCGCCGGTCCCCGCGACGAGCGCCTCCATGTGCGGCTTCGCCACCTCCCACAGACCGCGGGAGAGCACGTAGGCCATGCCGAGATCGAGCACCCGAGGGGTCAGCTCGTACCCCCCGGCCTCTATCTGCCGCACGTAGCCGAGCTGCTCCAGGGTGAGCAGGATCCGCCGCGCCGTCGGCCGCGGCAGCTCGCTCGCTGCCGCCACCGCGGCAAGCGACATGACCGGCTGCCCAGGTCCGAAGGCCCGGATGACATCGAGGCCGCGTGCGATCGCCTCGATGAAGTCCGGGCTGTCATCCCGACGAGCCACCTGAGCCTCCAAAGTGAGCGCCGGGGACTCCCTCCGCAAACGCCCGGTGCGATGGCTTGCCACCGGGCGCGCACCCGGAGGGTGCCGGGGGTCGGCCCCCCGCAGTGACTGTAGCGCGTTCTTTCCGGCTTGTCCGCAGTGCGGACACAGGAACGTTTATCGCCCCGCAGGTCGGGCAGTTCAGGACTCTTGACACCGCGGTGTATAAGGGACAGTGTTCCGATCAGGTTTCTGCTGACCGACTATCGGACGACCGTCCGTACTAGCGCTTGCGATTAGCGCCTCACCGTGGAGGTTCCCTCATGACTGCACCGCAGCCGGGTCAGCCGGTTGTGTTCAGGAACGCGACCGTGCTCACGATGGACAACGCGCACACGGTCCTCAACAACGCGGACGTGCTCGTCTCCGGCGAGACGATCGCCGCGGTCGGCCCGGGCCTCGAGGTACCGGCAGGCACCGCTGAGATCGACGCCGCCGGCGGCATCGTGATGCCGGGCATGATCGATACCCACCGGCACATGTGGCAGACGGCCATGCGCGGCTACGGCGCCGACTGGACGCTCACCCAGTACTTCGTCTACTACTACCTCCAGTGGGGCAAGATCTTCCGCCCCGAGGACTATTACGCCGGCAACCTGCTGTCGGCCATCGAGGCGATCGACTCCGGCGTGACCACCAGCGTCGACTGGTCGCATGGCCTGCGGACCACCGAGCACGCCGACGCGGCGGTGGACGCGCTCGAGGCGGTACCGGGCCGGTTCGTACTCGGTTACGGCAACATCTTCGCGGGCGCGTGGGAGTGGGCGACGACGCCGGAGTTCCGCGACTTCTACACCCGCCGGATTGACGGCAAGGGCGACATGCTCGGCTTCCAGATCGCCTTCGACCTGCCGGGCATCGAAGGATTCCCGGAGAAGGCCGCCTTCGACGTCGCCCGGGACCTCGGCGTTTCGGTGACCACCCACGCGGGCGTGTGGAAGGTGACTGGCGATGCCGGCATCAACCAGATGTACGACGGCGGGTACATGACCCCCGGCACGGTCTACGTGCACGCGGCGACGCTGTCACCAGATTCCTACCAGAAGATCGCCGCGACCGGCGGGTACGCGTCCGTCTCCGCCGAGAGCGAGGCTAACGCGGGCCAGGGCTACTCTCCGACGTGGCGGCTCCGCAAGTACGACATCCCGGTCTCGCTGTCCAACGACACCAGCGTCTGGTGGTCCGCCGACATGTTCAACGCGATGCGGGCCACGCTCAACGCCGACCGCGCCATGACGCACGAGGAGGCGCACCAGAAGGACGAGACCCTCACCAACCACTTCCTGCGCGCGGAAGACGTCGTCAACTACGCCACCCGCGGCGGCGCGAAGGCACTCGGCCTGGACTCGAAGGTCGGCAGCGTCGAGGTGGGCAAGAAGGCCGACCTGGTGCTCATCAAGAACGACAACTCGCCGGTCAGCTTCCCGGTGCTGCACCCGTATGGCCACGTGGTCTACCAGGCCGGCCGGGGTGACGTGCACACGGTGCTGGTCAACGGCAAGGTAGTCAAGCACGACCACAAGCTGGTCGGCGTTGACCTGGCCGCGGCGAAGGCGAAGATCGACGCCACGATCTCCTACCTTCAGGCGGAGCATGGCGCGGAGGAGTGGGACAAGGGCATGCATCCGGAGATTCCCGCGCACGAGGTGCTGAACAACCCGTACACCTACCGGGAGGACGTCTCCGCCTGGAAGGAATCCGACGCGGTCTTCACCGAGGACCAAGCCGAGTAAGACCCGTTATACCGAACGGTCCCGTGGCGCTAGTTCCGGAGCCACGGGACCGTTCGGTGTCTAGGGGGCTTTGATCTTCGGTTTTCTAGCCCCAGATCTCCTCGGCCAGTTCCACGATGAAACGGAGCTTGTCCCACTGCTGCTGCTCAGTCAGGTCGTTGCCCTCGCTGGTGGAGGAGAAGCCGCACTGGGCCGACAGGCAGAGCTGGTCGATGTCCGCGTACTTGGCCGCCTCCTCGACGCGGCGCTTGATGTAGTCCCGGGACTCGAGTTCGCCGCGTTTGCTGGTGACCACGCCGAGCACGACGTGCTTGCCCTTGGGCAGGTAGCGCAGCGGCTCGAAGCCGCCCGAGCGCTCGTCGTCCCACTCGCAGAAGAAGCCGTCGACGTCGAGCTTGTTGAACAGCGAGTCGGCGACGAAGTCGTACCCGCCCTCGGCGGCCCACATGGACTGGTTATTGCCACGGCACATGTGCGTGGTGACCGTCAGGCCGGCCGGCCGGTTCGCCAGGGCCTTGTTGATGGTGGCGATGTAAGTCTCGTGCTGGCGGAGCGGGTCGCCGCCGATGTTCCTGATGTGCTCGCGCTGCACCGGGTCGTTGATGTAGGCCAGGCTGGTGTCGTCCAGCTGGAGGTAACGGCAGCCCAGCTCGTAGAGGTTCGCTAGCTCCTGGGCATAGGCGGCGCCGAGGTCGTCCCAGAACTGGGTCAGGTCCGGGTAGACGGTCTCGCTGATCGCCGACCGGCCGCCGCGGTAGTGCACCATCGACGGCGAGGGGATCGTGAGCTTCGGGGTCTGCCCGGCGGTCACGTTGTCGCGGACGAACGTGAAGGCGTCTGCGAAAATCGTGTCCGGCAGCGAGATGCGGTCCGTCACGTGCGCGGACGGCGGCGCCCACTGGTAGTCCTTGTCCTTGTTGTGGAACGCGACCTTGATGGTGTCGTCCTGGACCTTCGTAATGCCGCCGAGCTGGTAGATGAAGTCCATGTGCCACGACTGGCGCCGCAGCTCCCCGTCGGTCGCCGACTTGAGCCCGACCTCACCCTGCATCCGGATGATCTCCCGGATGGCCTCGTCCTCGATCTGCACGAGCTGCTCGGCGCTGATCTCGCCCTTCGCGAACTGATCACGGGCCTGGAGCACCTCCTTGGGACGCAGGAGGCTGCCGACGTGGTCGGCACGGAACGGCGGACGGGGGTTCTCTCGCATACAGCTGGCTCCTCTGCTCGCTCTCGCTCGCTACTGCTTGCTGGGGCACTTTGCCACGGTACTGTGGCCGTATCACAAAAAATCAGCAACTTGGGTACCCTACGCCACAAAAGCGGCGCCAGCCACCTCCATCGCCAAGGGCCTGTGTGATCTAAGGGGACGGCTGGTGTGATCTAAGGGGACGGCAGGAGGCGGGCGCGCCAGCCTACGACTCCGCTGCCGCGAGCCTCGTGAGGTGGGGCCACACCGTTGCGAGCGCCTGCTCGACCTCCATGGCCAGCAGGCTTTCCAGCGCTCCGCCGTCTTCAAGCGCGAACGCGAGGTCAAGCACCGGCCCCTCGCCGAGGGACCGCAACTGCTCCTCGAAGCCGTTGACGAGACGGGGGTTGCCTAGCCGGAAGCGCGAGATCAGCAGGCCGAAGGCGCCGATCTCGTCACTTCGCGGACCGGTCCGCTCGGCTGGCCTTGGCCGCCGCACCTCGCGCGGGTCGAGCTTGCCGAAGTCGTGATAGCCGTCCCAGTAGCGGTCGTGACCGGCGAACCTGACCGTGCCGATGCGCCCTAGGCGGATGGCGGCCGAGCACTGGAGGCACGGCTGGAGAGTCGTGCTGAGGACCAGGTCCCGGTAGCGATGGAACCCGAGCCGCGCCAGGACATTCATCTCCGCGTGGGCTAGCGACGAGCCGAAGATCTCGCCGTGCGGTCCGTCCTGGTCGTTCACGCGGTTGCGCGAGGCGTGGATGATCTCGCCGTCCCGGGTGGCGGCACAGGCGCCGACGCCGATGTTTCCGGCCCGCACCGCCTCCCACGCCTGTCTGAAGGCTTCCCGCCAGGGCTCGTCGAGGCCGGCCCAGGCCGCAACTGCTTTCACTGATCACACCTGTTCCATGATTCGTCTGGAACCCCAGCGCCATCACCGCCCACACCGCGTCCGCGGTTCCAGTTTTCCTCCACATTGTCTCAACATTGCCGCGACAGCATTGGCGGACGATTCGTCTTCTGCTGAGGGGAAGAGACAATGAGACTTCGTCCGCTAACCATGGTCATTGGCCTCGTGGCAGTCCTTCTCGCGGTCGGCGGCAGCGCCTACGCCGCGGAGTCGTCGTCAGCCACCGCCACCGGAGTCATCCACGGGTGCGTCGACCAGCACGCGATCAAGGGCGGTGTACAGGCGCTCGGGGTCCTCAAGGCCGGCCAAGCTAGCTGCCCGAAGCACACAACCGCGCTGAACTGGAATCAGGTAGGGCCACGCGGCCCAGCCGGGCCGCAAGGACGGACTGGAGCGCAGGGTCCAGCCGGGCCGCAAGGACCGCAGGGTCCTGCAGGTTCCGTCACCGGTATCACTTCGAGCGGAGATAACACGATCACTCTCTCCGCAACCGAGAGCGTGTCGATCCGAGTTGGCGCCAGCACTGTAACGATCACGCCGACGAGTATCAGCATCGAGTCGCCCGGGGTAATCGGCATGGAGGCCCCGGTCATCAACCTCAATGCCTGCACCGTGACCACGACGCTTAAGTGCCCGTGACCGTATCACCATCCTGACGCTCGCCAGTCTTTTGATATGTTCTCCTCGTCGCGACGAGAGGGGGATCGCGCATGTCGATCGACCAGGGCGAACGACCGCTCGAGGAAGGGGTCCGCACCGACCTCGGCGGAGCGATGACCTACAGCTCCTACCTGCACCTCGATCAACTGCTGTCAGCACAGCACCCGCTGAGCAGTCCCGAGCATCACGACGAGCTGCTGTTCATCGTCCAGCACCAGACATCTGAGCTGTGGTTCAAGCTCGTACTGCACGAACTGCGCACCGCGCGGGACTACCTCCAGGCTGACGAGGTGGCCCCCGCGCGCAAGAACTTCGCCCGGGTGAAGCACATCTTGCGCACCCTGACCGAGCAGTGGTCGGTGCTGGCCACGCTGACGCCGAGCGAGTACGCCGAATTCCGCGGCGTACTCGCCAGTTCGTCTGGTTTTCAGTCCCACCAGTACCGCGCGGTGGAGTTCATCCTGGGCAATAAAAACGCCGCAATGCTGGCGGTATTCGAGTCCGAACCCGAGCACCGCGCGATGCTCGGGGAACTCCTGGACGGCCCGACAATCTACGACGCGTTCCTCGGGCTGCTCTCGCGGCGAGGCCACGACGTCCCAGCCGCGATCCTCGATCGTGACCTGCGCAAGGCATGGGTCCAGCAGGACGCGCTGATCGGTGTCTACAAGCGGATCTACGACGACCGCGGCACCTACTGGGGCGAGTACGCACTCTGCGAGGACCTGGTCGACCTAGAGGACGCCTTCCAGTTCTGGCGCTATCGCCACCTGCGCACAGTGCAGCGCACGATCGGCTTCAAGAGCGGCACCGGCGGCTCTTCAGGGGTTGGCTTTCTCAAGCGCGCCCTGGATCTCACTTTCTTCCCTGAGCTGTACGCGGTCCGGACCTACATCGATGGCTGAGACGGTCCTGCCGGGTGTCATCGACCGCCACGTTCACCTCGGTCTCATTGCTGCGGCCCGGCTGGCGAACTCGCCCGTGGTCGAGGTCCACGACCTGGGCTGGTGCCCCCGTCAGCAGCTTGCCTGGCGGCAGGCGCCGCCGGAAGGTCTCACCGTCAAGGCAGCCGGCCCGTTCCACACCGCTCCGGGCGGTTATCCGACCGGTCGGCCGTGGGCCCCGCAGGACGCTGTCCGCGCTGTCGCTTCCCCCGCACAGGCGCGTGCGGCCATCGACGAGGCGATCGGGTGCGAATATGACGCGGTCAAGGTGACGCTGCACACCGGGATGCCCCTGCTGACCGATGAAGTCCTGGGCGCATTTGTCGGGGCCGCCCACGCGGCTGGCCTGACTGTACTCGCGCACGTCGAAGGGCGCGGACAGGCGGCTCGGGCGATAGACGCGGGGGCGGATGTCCTCGCCCACGCGCCCTGGACGGAGCGGGTTCCTGACGGCGTGCTCCGGCGCGGCCGGCACACCACCTGGATCTCGACCCTCGCGATCCACGGCCCGGCAGAGCAGGCCGTCGCGATCGACAACATCCAGCGTTTCCTGGAGGCGGGCGGCACGGTCGTCTACGGCACTGACATGGGCAACGGGCCGGCCGGAGCCGGCGTCAGCGCTGCGGAGCTCCATGCCCTGGAAGCCTCCGGCCTGACCGGCGATGACCTGCTGCGCGCCGTCCTCGGACCGCTTGACGACCTGCGGCCCGGACGCACCCTGGTGAGCCCCCGCTCGCGACCGGTCAATGCCGGCGAACTGATCGCATGGCTCGCCGCTGCGCGCCGCACACCGCAGGAGTCCTCATGACCCCAGACGCGATCCTGTCCAGGGCTCATGCCCTCGACGCCGGCGATCCGCTCGCGTCCTACCGTGCCGCCTTCGTGGATGACGCCAGCGTGGTCGCCTACCTCGACGGGAACTCGCTCGGGCGTCCGCTCCGCGCCACCCGTGCGCACCTCGTCGACTTCATCGACGGGGAGTGGGGCGGCCGGCTGATCCGGGCCTGGGATGAGCTCTGGATGGAGCGCCCGTTCGCCTTGGGCGACCGCCTCGGCCGGACGGTCCTCGGCGCGGGCGAAGGCCAGACCTTCATCGGCGACTCGACCACGGTGCTGCTCTACAAGCTGATCCACGCCGCGGTGTCCGCGCGGCCGGGGCGCGCCGAAATCGTCACTGACACCGAGAACTTCCCTACCGACCGCTACGTCGTCGAGTCCGTCGCCGCCGAGAAGGGATTGACGATCCGCTGGATCGAGCCAGACGCGGCCGCCGGAGTCACGCTCGCCGAGATCGAGCGGGTGCTCAGCGAACGTACCGCCCTGGTAGTCCTGAGCCACGTCGCGTACAAGTCAGCCTTCATCGCTGACATGCCGGGTATCACCGCCGCGGTCCAAGGCGCCGGTGCCCTGGTGCTCTGGGACCTTTGCCATGCGGCGGGCGTGGTCGGGCTCTCCCTGGACGCCGATGCCGTCGGCCTGGCGGTGGGCTGTACCTACAAGTTCCTCAACGGCGGCCCCGGCTCACCCGCCTTCGGCTACGTCGCCACGCAGCTCCAGGACGAGTTGCTCCAGCCGATAGCCGGCTGGATGGGCCACGCCCGCCCCTTCGAAATGGGGCCGGACTACGCTCCCGCCGCCGGCCTGCGCCGTTTCATCAGCGGGACCCCGCCGATCTTGGGCATGGTTCCGCTGATGGACATGCTCGACCTGATCGAGCAGGCCACCGTGCCGGCCATCCGGGCGAAGTCGGTCCTCCTGACGGAGTTCGCCGTCGAGGCAGCCGACGCGATCCTGGCACCGCTCGGGGTAACTCTCGCCTCGCCCCGGGACCCGAAGGTCCGCGGTGGGCATATCGCCCTCGAGCACCCGAGGATGAGCCAGGTCGTCGCCGCGTTGTGGGAGCAGGACATCATCCCGGACTTCCGGCGGCCGCAGGGCCTCCGGCTCGGTCTCTCCCCGCTGTCCACCAGTTTTGCCGAGGTGGGCACGGCCCTGACCCGCATTCAGGCACTGCTGGAGAGCGCGTGAGCAGCATCCTCGACGACCTGGATACCCGCCCGGGAAGCGCGTCCTCACTGCTGCGCACGCTGGTTGGGGCGAGCATCCGCGACCTCGGCGGCTGGATGAGCTCGGCGGCCTTCGTCTCGCTGCTCGGCCAGGTCGGTGTCTCCCCAGCTCAGACCCGCAACGCGCTAACCCGGGCAAAGGCGAAAGGCCTGCTCCGGACCGAGATCCGGGCGTCCCCCGGCTACGCGCTGACCGAAGAGGGACGCGCGCTGCTGGCCCGCGGTGACCGCAGGATCTTCCACCCTCGCCTGATGAGCGAGCACGATCCCTGGTGCCTGATCTCCTTTTCCGTCCCCGAATCCAACCGCGACCTCCGGCATCAGCTGCGGCGCCGGCTGACCTGGATCGGCTGTGGAGTGGTCGCCGACGCACTCTGGATCTGCCCGGCATTTCTCACCGACGAGGCCATCGCGATCGCAGGCGAGCTCGGGCTCGGGGAGCATGTCACGCTGTTCAATGCTCGGGTCATCCACTTCCGGCAAGGCCCGGTGGCTGACATCGCGCGCTGGTGGGACCTGCCTTCGATCGCCGCCTTGCATGAGAAGTTCCTGGCCAGCCACGCTGCCGCGATTCAGGAGTTCAGCGCGGATCCACAGCCGGCCACCGCGTACCGAAGCTGGATCACCGCCCTTGACGCATGGCGGCCCATTCCCTATCTTGACCCGGGCCTTCCGGCCGAACTGCTCCCTGCCAGCTGGCCGGGCAACCGGTCCATCCCGCTGTTCCTGCAGTTCCGGGACAGCGTAGTCGGCCCCGCCGCCGCCTACGTCGAGTCCGCTGCCGGGTCACCCGGGCCTGGCTGACGGGCCACCCTCTTCCCTACCGCGCTGTCCAGCGAAGAGCCGCGTCACGAACGAATAAAGTACCAAATATCAGTGTTTATGCTGATACTGGTTTTCCAGGCTCCGTGTGAAGTACTGCTTCCCGTCCCGTGCAATTGACCTACGGAGGTGCCTCGTGCGGTTCCGCAAGCCCGCGACGGCGTCGCTCTGCATTCTCGGAGCCGGTCTCCTCGCGACCACGTACATCGGCCCGGTAATGGCCGGTGCCTGACTTCGTGTTCGAGCGGGGGACAGGCCCTGGCCGGCCGCTGAACGCTTTGCCCCTCGGTTGGCAATAGCTGGATGTGCGGCGATCCAGATACGAGAGGGTCATGACATCCGATCCGGATGATGCCGATACGATCGCCCGGTCGCTGCACGGCGAAAAAGATGCGGCGCCAACCACCACCGTCATCAAGCACCATGGTCGAGGAGAGCTCAGAGTGTCGTTCGGGCAGGGGATCCGGCATCGGGGGATCGTGGTGACGGCAACGTCTGCGGTCGCTGTCATGATCGCGGGCGGCGTGCTTGCCGCAGTCGGCGCAGTCGGCGGCCACGAGGCGGTGACTAACGCCGCCAGCACGCAGAACTCCCTGGATGGCAGTGCCACCAGCAGCGGGCACGGGGCCAGCAGCAACCCGGCACCCTCCGCCAGGCCGGTTCTGCCGCTCCAAGTCTTGTCCGTGACCCGGGCCGACGGCTCGCAAGACGCTAACGGCGCCGCCGCCATCAAGGTCACGTTCAACGAACCACTCGCGCCGAACACGCCCTTGCCAGTGCTCTCTCCGAAGATCCAGGGGAGCTGGACGGTCTCCGGCGACTCCCTCACCTTCCAGCCCGAGCTTGGCTATCAGCCGGGCACCCACGTCACGCTGACGATCCCCGGGGGGAACACGGGGATGCAGGCCGCCGGGCTGGCGGCATCCGGCACGCTGACCGCCCAGACAGACCGCGGGCTGCTGCCGGAGTCCGACACCAGCTCATTCACGACGGGCTCGTACTCCACGCTTCGACTGCAGCAACTGCTTAGCCAGCTTGGCTACCTGCCGCTGACCTGGACCCCGTCAAACCCGTCTACCCCGGCCGTTCCCAACGGGGACACGAACGCGCAGATGTCGGCCGCCTACAACCCGCCTGCGGGCAGCTTCACGTTCCAGTCCGGCTACCCGTCTGAGCTGACCAGTCAGTGGGTGACCGGCAAGGCTAACGAGCTGGACACGGGCGCGATCATGGCCTTCGAGAGCGACAACGGCCTGACCATGGACGGCGTCGCCGGCCCGGCGGTCTGGTCGCACCTGTTCACGGCGATCGCCGCGGGCAAGACCAACCCGAACGGCTACACCTACTCGCTGGCCGACCAGCATTCCCCTGAGACACTACGGGTCTGGCACGACGGCAAGCTCATCGAGACGACGCCCGTCAACACCGGCGTGCCCGGTGCCGGCACCCAGGACGGCACGTTCCCCGTCTACTCCCGCTTTCAGGTCACCCAGATGAAGGGCACTGACGTAAACGGCAGCAAGTACGACGACACGGTGTACTGGGTGTCGTACTTCAACGGCGGTGACGCACTGCACTACTACCCGCGTCCCGGCTACGGCTACTACCAGAGCAACGGGTGCGTGGAGATGCAGCTCGATCCGGCAGAGTACGTCTGGAAGTACACCACCTATGGCAGCCTGGTGACGGTCGTCGGCCCGGTAGCGTAGCTGGCCGCGAAGCTTAAGGCTGCGCAGCCACTCGCCCGGCCCGATCCAAGGTAGCTCGGGAGCGCTGGCGGTTAGCTGGCGTGCAGGACGAAGAACAGGAAGCAAAGCAAGCGCCGCTTGTCCGTGATGTCGTCAGGGAGCAGCTCGCGAGGGGTCTCGGGAGCGATCGTCGGCTCGCTGATCACAGCTATCCGGAAGCCTGCGGCGGCAAAGGCGTCGCTCATGGCGTGCAGCGGCCGATCCCAGAAGCGCAGCAGCGCGCTCTGGCCGCCCGCGGTCCACTCGACAGTCAGGCTGGTAGTCGCGAAGTAGTCGGCCTGGCGGCCCCACTCACGGTTCCTGAGGGCAACAGCGAGGGGATGATCGACGGACATGACGAGCCGTCCGCCAGGCTTGAGCACCCGCCGCAGCTCGTTTAGCGCTGGCCCCCAGTCCTCCAGGTAGTGCAGCACCAGGGATGCGATCACATCGTCGAACGTGCCGTCAGGGAAGGGCAGGCGGCGGCCCAGCTCGGCCACCTGCAGGTCCGCGTCGCCGCCGAGCCGCCGCCGGGCCTGCTCCAGCATTCCTGCGCTCTTGTCAAAGCCGGTCACGACGGCGCCCCGATCGCGCAGCGCCTCCATCACGAGGCCGGAGCCGCAGCCGGCATCAAGGATCCGCCGCCCGGCCACGTCCCCGGCTAGGTCCAGAATCGCGGGCCGCGCGTAATAGCCGTTGATGAGGTTGGTCTCGGTTTCGGCCGAGTACGCCTCGGCGAAGCTGTCGTAGTCGTTGAGCCTCGAAGGATCTGCTGATGCAGCGGACTGCGAGACGAGCCTCGCGGAGACCCCGCCTGCGGGATCGTGGTCGTTAGGCATGCGGCCCATGCTGGCATGCCCGCCCGTGGCTGGCGAGCCAGCCGGCGAACTGACCGGCTGTGCGCCCGCCCGCCATCGATCTCTGCGGTACTGATGTCCAGACCGCCGACCTGTCCGGCCCGCAGCTGCCGGGTATGAGTTCACGCCGCCGTTACGAACCCGAAGCACTTCCGCAACCGGGCGGCCACACTGTGAAGACGACACGTGAGGAGAAAGAGCGCCCATGTCATTGTGGAGAATCCGGATCGCGATGTCGGACGATCAGCAGAGTCAGGAATTGCTCACCCAAGCGCTCGCCGGGCAGCGCGTCTGTTCGCGGCTGGTGTCCCCGCATGACACCGAGATGACCGTCGACGTGATCATTGAGCTATCGGGTGTTGACGGTTTGGGTGCCTTGCTGGGCGAGTTGCACATGTTCAGCCCGCAGGTATTCGTAAGCAGCGCGGACCAGCCGTCGCCCGTGGCCACAGCGTGACTGCGGCGCCATGACGCCAGGACAGCCTACGATCCCCGCGCTGCGTCTGATGCTCCCGTGAGCTGACGCCCGCGCTGGGTTCGGCTCAGCGCGGCGCGCCCGTATGAAATCAACCCCGCACGGGACCATCCCGAACGCCGGTTGTCCGCTCACCCGAAAAAAGAATGGCCGGGCAGCCGCGACCTGCGTGGGAATTTGGTGGATCGTGGGATGATCCCCGTTATGGGCTCTGGCGCGGGATCGGCTGCCGGCCCCGGCATGGTCGCCGGTGCCAGCGCGGACGGAGTGGTCGCGCGCCCTGGGCTGTTCGAGGTGCTGGGCGGCTCGGCCCGGGTGACGATGGTCTCGGGGCCGCCAGGGAGCGGCAAGACGGTTCTGCTGGGTTCCTGGATCAGCGCAGCGGGCGTGGGGGATTGTGCCGCCTGGGTGGCGGCCGGCCGCGATGAGCGAGATCCGCAGCGCTTCTGGCTTTCAGTGCTCGGCGCGCTGCGGAGGACCACCGCCGGTTCGGCGCTGGTGCAGCCCCAGACCGCGGCGCCGGACTTGGACGGGTGGGCGCTGGTGGAGCGGCTGCTGGCGGACCTGGTGCCAATAGAGGACCGGCTGTGGCTGGTGATCGACGACGCCCACGAGCTGGGACCGGAGGCGCTGCGGCAGCTGGAGCTGCTAATCATGCGGGCGCCGCCGCAGCTGCGCATCGTGCTAGCGACCCGGCATGACGTGCGGCTGGGCCTGCACAAGCTTCGGCTAGAAGGCGAGCTGACCGAGGTCCGCGAGCCCGACCTGCGATTCAGCTTGGCCGAGGCGGCGGAGCTGTTCGCTGCGGCTGGAGTGGAGCTGACCGGGGTGGCAGTAAAGGCGCTGTATGCCCGCACCGAGGGGTGGGCGGCGGGGCTGCGGCTGGCGGCGCTGTCGCTGGCCGGCCACCCCGACCCGGCCCGGTTTGCGGCCGGGTTCTCTGGCACCGAGCGGACGGTGGCGGAGTACCTGGTAGCAGAGGTGCTTGACCGGCAGAGCGAGCAGGTCCGGCGGCTGCTGCTGCGCACCTCCATCCTCGAGCGGGTGAACGGGGAGCTGGCTGACCTACTTGCCAGTGAGAGCGGCGGGGAGCGTGTCCTGCAGGACTTGGAGCAGGCCAACGCGTTCGTGGCAGCACTGGACCCGGCACGGTCGTGGTTCCGATATCACCAGATGTTCGCAGACCTGCTGCGGCTGGAGCTGCGGCGCACCGCACCGGAGGAGGTCACCGCACTGCACCGGGCGGCAGCGGCGTGGTTCGCGGGGCACGGGTACCCGGTGGAGGCCGTCCGCCACGCCCAGGAGGCAGCGGACTGGGCCCTGGCCGCCCGGCTGCTCACCGACCACTGGCCTGGCCTGCATCTGGATGGCAAGGCCGCCACCATCCATGACCTGCTTGCCGGTTTCCCGCACAGTGTCCGCGCGGCCGATGCCGAGCTCGCGGCCATGGCGGCGGAGGATGAACTGGAATACGGGTCGCTGGAGGGGGCTGAGCGGTACCTGGGCCTGGCAGAGCGTAAGGCGGCTTCGTTGCCGGACACCCGGCGCGCCCAGGCGCAGCTGCTGCTCGGGGTCGTCCGACTGCTGGTCGTCCGGCAGCGCGGCGACCTGCTGGCGGTGGCCAACGAGGCCCGGCGGGTGGAGGCCAGGGCCAAGGCCCTGGACACGACGCCCGTCACCCTGGGCCAGGACCTGCGTGCACTGGCGCTGATCGACCTCGGCGCGACTGAGTACTGGACGGTCAGGTTCGCGGAGGCGATGCAGCACCTGGACGAGGGCCTCGCACTCGCGCACCGGATCGGGCGGCCCTATCTGCAGTTCACCGGCTTGGCGCACCTGGCGGCGGTCGAGTTCTTCCGGTCGTTTGCGCCAGCGGCCGAGCACGGCAACCAGGTGATCGAGCTTGCTCAACGGCACGGCTGGACGGACGAGCCAGCTGCCGGCCTAGCCCACGCGGTACTCGGATCCATGCTGGCCTGGCAGATGCGACTACTGGAAGCAGAGCCCTTGATCCGGCGGGCCGAACGCACCGTCAGGGCCGAGGCGCAGCCCATGGCAGCGATGCAGGTTTACTTCAACCGCGCGCTGCTTGAGCTGGGGCGCGGCGGGAACGCTGAGGCACTGACCGCGATCCGCGCCGCCGAGCGGCTTGGTGGCCTCCTGGCTTTCCCGAACCCGTTTGTAACAGTGATCCGCGCAATGCTGGTGCAGACCCTGGTCCGTCTCGGCGACATCGGGGGCGCCGAGCAGGCACTCGCTGAATCCAGTGACCACGAACGCGACCGGGGGGAGCTGTGCACTGCCCTGGCTGTGCTGCGGCTCGCCCAAGACAACCCAAGCGCGGCGGCCGCGGCGCTAGCACCCGCGCTGGACGGCTCCGCACCGCTGGTCTGGCCGCCCTGGCTGGCCCAGGCCTACTTGCTGGAGGCGATTGCCCGGGATGCTCTCGGTGACGCGACCGCGGCCGGGCTGGCTCTGGAAAACGCGCTGGACTACGCCGAGCCCGACGGCGTGCTGTTGTGGTTCGTGCTGCACCCGGCCCTGGGCCTGCTTGAACGCCACACGCGGCACCGCACCGCACATGCCGCCCTGATTGCCGAGATCCGCAGCCTGATTGCAGGCCGGACGAGACCGCCGCCCGCAGGGCCGCCGCCGCCGCTCGAGGTACTGAGCGACAGCGAGATCCGGGTGCTGCGCTACCTGCCCACCAACCTGACGACACCGGAGATCGCGAAGGAGCTGTGGCTCTCGCCGAACACCGTCAAGACCCACATCCGCAACCTTTACGTGAAACTCGGCGCGCACCGCCGGGCCGAGGCTGTCGCGCGCGGTCGCGATCTGGGCTTGCTCGCGCCCTCCGCACGTCGGCGCTAGCCGGGCACCAGCCGTGAAACACTCGGTTCATGACCGCCAGCCCCGACATCATCCAGCTCACGCGCCCAGACGATGCCGATCCAGCGCTCAGGCAGGAACTGACCTCGTGCTGGATAGCGGTCACCAACGCCGGCGGTGCCGCAGGATTCCCATTTCCCCCAGTCAACGCCAGTCACGTGGCCCCGGCAGTCGATGCCCTCGCCGCCAGCCTGGACCCACAACGAAGCCGAATACTGCTCGCCCGCGTCAACGGGACTCTCGCGGGCTGGGTGGTTCTCAGCCGCCACCTAAGTCCCCTCGTCGCCCACTGGGGCACCGTCAATCACCTGCAGACTGATCTTGGCTTCCGCAGCCAGGGCATCGGATCGGCCCTGATGCGCAGGCTGCGCCTAGTCGCCTGCAAGGAAATGGGCCTTGAGCAACTCCATCTCGCAGCCCGCGGCGGTGTGGGACTCGAAGAGTTCTATGGCCGGCTCGGCTGGCGGGAAGTGGGTCGCTGGCCTGGCAAGCTCCGGCTCGCTCCTGACGACACGCGCGATGAGATCTTGATGATGCTGGCGCCACTCTGACGGCTGTCCGTTGTAGTCCGGAGAACAGTAGTCCGGAGAACCGGGGAGTAGTTCATCCGTATGGCTCCCAGCCTGGCTCTCACGGCCTGTGGTTAGTGGGCGGTAGACGGGGCGGCCTTAGTACGGACCTTTCCGACGGAG
>Ga0123355_10000818_pt1 | contig 42687 bp, 43 predicted proteins | sample TergutEmb28metaG_3_FD_89872 | JGI IMG/M metagenome (GOLD analysis project Ga0123355, IMG submission 89872) | Embiratermes neotenicus P1 segment gut microbial communities from Petit-Saut dam, French Guiana - Emb289 P1 | ecosystem: Host-associated > Arthropoda: Insects > Digestive system > Gut ...
AAATTTTGTGCTAGGCTAGGAGCAAAAAGCCGCACGTACCCAGAGGTACGTAAGGGTTTTTGCGACAACGCATAGCGCAATATTTACCGAAAAGGCGGTGCAATGGAATTATCGAACACACCCCAACTAAAAAGATTTCTCAGGTATCATATTTTTGCGTTAATCGACTATTGACAGGCTGTATGTTACTATGCAATACTGCTAAATAAAAAAGTAGTGGAGGGTGTTATTATCAAAAAAATAATTTTAGTCATATTAGCGGTATTACTACTAAGTTCTTTGGTGGTTTATTCGCAAAATGCATCTCCTGATCTCTTTGTTAACGGAAGACGAATTCCTAACAGCGGTGCGTTTATAAACAATGATACTACTTTTGTCCCTTTGCGTACGGTCAGTGAAGCATTGGGTGCGACAGTGAGTTGGGACGCACACGCACGTGCTGTAAGCATTAACCTTGATACGGTAAGCGGCGATTCGAGCGTTAGCCAAATAATTCAAGACATAAGTCCAAGTGTCGTTGCCATTGTTGGCAATACCACCGGAACATCTTTAGCGCATCAAGACCGATGGGCGGGTGGGATGGCCGGCGGAAGTGGAGTTGTTATAAGAAGCGGTGGAGATATCCTAACAAATGCCCATGTTGTTGACGGATTACAAAATATCGTGGTCATTTTACATGATGGCAGCGTGTACAACGGGCGGGTTCGTTTTATTGATCACGGGTCTGATCTCGCTGTAATTAGAATCGACAGGCTTGGTTTGCCTATCGTTACTTTTGCGGAAGAGCATGATATTATAGTTGGAAATACAGTGATTGCCATTGGAACGCCATTGTCGTTTTCTTTGCAAAATTCAGCAACCAAGGGCATTATCAGTGGTGTGGACAGAGGACTGTCCGGAGAATACGCGCTTATTCAAACCGACGCGGCAATAAACGCCGGAAACTCTGGCGGTCCGCTGGTTAATTTGCGCGGCCAAGTGGTCGGAATCAATTCAAGTAAATTCGCCGGGGTTGGAATTGATGGCATTGGTTTTGCCATACCTGCCGACACAGTAAGATTTGTTTTAAACCACTTTGACCGATATGGCGAAGTCCGTCGCGCTAACATTAACGCGAATCTCGAAGAAGGCTGGGCTGCCCGAAGAGGACTTCCAACAAGAGAAGGGCTACGCGTTGTGTCAACCAGCGGTACTACGCAGCAAGAGGGTCTCCAAAATAATGATGTTATTCTTGCTATCGACGGAAGAAATGTACATAGCCAGGTGGACTTTAACGAACGTATGAAAAATTATAGCCGTGGTGATAGTGCAGAATTCAGGATACGACGGGGTACCGCCGAAATGACCTTGCGCTTAACATTGAATTAAATATAAAAAAGGATGTGTTTGTATGAAGAAAATTTTAAAATTGTTCGTGGTTGTATGCTTTGTGTTAGGGTTTATGAGTTTGGGAGTTCTTGCCCAAGCACCGGACAGGGTAGAAATATCTTTTAGAGTAGGGGACAGTATTCTCAATATCAATGGCAATCCTGTTGAAATTGAAACGCCATATGTTGTGGATGGCGTAACACTTGTACCTGCTCGCGTTATTACCGAAGCATTCGGCGCAAATGTTGAATGGGTTGGTGAAACAAGACAGATTATATTTACATATCGAAATGTCAGGCTTGTCCTGCAAATTGATAATATCAATGCCTATGTTAATGACCAGAGACAGGCACTATTGGCTCGGCCTGAACTAACCAACGGTGTGACAATGGTTCCGCTCAGGTTTATTACCGAAAATTTTGGAGCAGAAGTGGGTTGGGACGCACAGACGCAAGCCATTACGGTGGTTAAAGAAGCATTTAACGCCCCTGTTGTTGATATCGAGAGTATTCTGCAGCCATCAAGCCAACCGAGAATAGGCGATAGTTTTCTTGGCTGGTCTATGAGAAGCACGCCGAATATGGAGCTTCGTTTCCGTCAGTTTGATGGAGGCTGCAATATCTTTGTTCTCAGCAATTATGCGTTTATAGATATCGATCATTTTGCAAATACAGAAAGCGCAACATTTGCGGCAATTAGAGCAACAGAGATGGAACATGCAAGAAGATTTACTCTTATTGGGCAGGAGACTCGACAAACGGCAAGTGGCGCCCAGTTTGTTGCTACACAGTTTAGAGATAGGGCTGATTTTGTAGAACGTCGTGTATTTGTCCGACCCAACGACCAAATTGTTCTTATTACCACGGTAGTTGACAACTCGGCTGGAATAGCCGCGCGCAACGAGTATCTTGCAATTGTTGATACATTTGATTTTGTTTTCACACCTGCCGAAACCGAAGATTTATCAGATGTTGTAAACGGCATGAGATTGTTTGACAACAGGGATTTTAGGCTCCAATTCCGTGTACCTGCCGAATGGTGGGAATGGCCTGAATTTAATCGCGTTAATCATTTTTTCTTTGGTGCAGTTTATAATGACAATATACTTGTCGGGGCTTGTATTGAGATTGTTTCGGTACAAAGCGGTGACAGTGCCCAGAGATGGGCAGCAGAATTATTAGAACAAAGCAGGAGGTCTTACAACCCTAATACACACAACCACAGTGCGCTAAGAACCACGCAGATTAACGGAGTCACTGCAACGTATTTCCAGCTAGAAGGACGACTTGGAACTTTTGAATTTGCCAACCGTCGGATAGTTTGGGAATATCAAGGATATTTGTACAGGTTAAATATAACCGTACATCGAAACGATACGGCAATTATACAAAGAATTATCGATAGCGTTCAGTTTGAGGCAATTGACTCGAACGTAGTTGGTGTCATGATTAGAGTGCCGATAGAAGAAGATGTCATATTTAGCTCTGTGCGCAATACGACGATGGGATTTACCGTTGATATACCTGCTACGTGGTCACGCTTCGACAACAACAGTACTTTCTCTGATGGCAGAAATGGTGTCACCATTTACATTGAGCCATTACTTGATAGTGCTATAACTATCGAAGAACTACGAGCGTATTTAAGGGATGCATCCGAAGACTTTGATCTTACGATAATAAGACAACCGGCTGCGATTCCTGCCGGTCAGTTATCTTCCGGTGTATCCCGTGGGATTATACTAGAATACAGATATGATTCTGAGCAAGGGCGGCGTTACGTTATAGAGCATGTAATCACCATAGAAAACAGAGGACTTGTATTGACAGCAGCGTTCCCAGAACATGTCAACAGCCCGGCAACCAGGGAAATTATCTCTGAAATTGTTAGAAGTTTTGTGGTGAATTAAACTGCTTGTTGCGAAAGTTTGACTGTAAAAAATCCCGAATAAAATTTTTTCAACTGGTGACTGAGAATCACCAGTTGAAAAATATTTTGCCATTCATCAATTATGCAAGTCCAGTAAAAAAGCCGCCTATGCAAAAGCAAAAATACTTTTGCACGGGCGGTTTCATATTGTTATTTAAACGGCACGACTGCCGTTACCCGAGTAAACTTTCCAAGTTCGCTTTCAATATGCAGGCCATACTCTGTACCAAATTCGTATTGTATCCGTGTATGCACGTTGCGAATTCCTACATTTTGGAACATGGGGCGGCCTGCGTCCTCTTTAAATAGCTTTGCGATTTTGCCGTCGTCCATGCCAACGCCGTCGTCTTCTACTGTAATTTCCAAGTCATTGTCTATTAGCCTTGCGGCGATTTTAACCGTGCCGGTTCCGCTATTTGCTTCTATTCCATGAAAAATGGCATTTTCCACAATGGGTTGCAACGTAAAAATGGGTATACTGCACTCCATAAATTCCCCTGGCACATCTACGACAAATGTAATTGATCCACCGTATCGGTGATTAGAAATGATGAAATAATCCTCCAGCAACGCAAGCTCCTGTGCCAGTGGCACAACCGTTTTGTCAATTTTAGCAAAACTTTTTAGCAATCGCCCCAGCGATGTCGTCATTTCTGCAATGTCGTCGGCCTTTTGTATGGATGCCATCCACTTTATGGAGTTGAGAGTGTTGTACAAAAAATGCGGATTAACTTGGTTTTGCAGCATTTTGTATTCGAGGTCGCGCTTGCGCTTTTCGCTGTCTATGCGTGATTCCATCAATGCCGTCATGTCCTTGGAAAGCTGTCTAAACGCCAGAAACACGCCAATAACAAATACTCCGATAAAAATAATCGCAAGCAACCGTATGGCAAAATACGTCTCTTGAAATACCAGCGTACGGGGGAATGTCTGTATGAGGGTTATCCCCGTGTTGCCAAGCGGTGTTTTTACCGCAAGATAACGATTACCGCTTGCGTTGTTAAAATAAAAAATTTCCGTGGCCGCATTAAGGGGAATATCTTCCGTTGCGCGGATATTTATAAATTCAAGAGGCATTTCGATAAACTGCCTGTCTGTAATCCGATATCCTCTGTCGCTTACCTGTACGTACAAATTACCACTGTCCAAAAAGCGGTAACCCGACAGCGGTATTACATTGGTGGAAATGGACAAATATATAAAGCCAATCGGAGTAGGGTTGCCCGCCAGATAAACCGGACTTATTGTGTACAAAACAGGCTCTCTTGTTGGAACAGCAAGCGGGTCTGTTTTTATGCCTGCTCGGTGTGTATCGACTTCACTTGTGAAAAGTAGCGGAAGGACATGCGGCATAAGAGGAATCCTGTCTGAAAGGAAGCCGACTTGTACCCTGCGCGTTAGCTCCGAGTCTGTTACAATAAGACGGTTAACGTATCTGTATGCAAGAGGATTATCCATCAATTCTTCAAAAAGGCCCGCACTTAATTCCCGTATTGGAATGGGATTGTTTTCTTCGTCAAGCAAATATGTCGTGGTTAGGGGGCTGACGCTTGCCGATAACCGCAGCCTGTCCAGCGACGCGATATTTCTATGAGAAATCTCAGACACGAGCTGCAAGTTAAACTCAATCGACTGCAACAAATTTGTACGAACCACCTGCTGCAAATGCACAAGGCTAACCACAGCCAGCGTAATTGTGGCAACCAGCGAAAAAATTGTTATCGCAAATGTCAAATGTATCCTTTTTAGTCGTTGAATGCCAAACAAATTTTCACCTCACCGGAAAAAGTCTAATCATATACGGAAAATATACATATTCTATAAGAAATTTTGCATTACCGCATGGCAGTTTTACCACTATACTACACGCAAGTATACATCAATACAGCATTTTACACAACAAAACAACTGTGATACGAATCTCCGTTTGAAATCAGGTAACCGAAGCACCGAACAACTTTCGAGTTCCAAAGTATTTTGAGTGCCTCGATTCCAGATTTCAAACTAAGATTAGGGTGTGTTCGGCAATTCGCTTTCGGCAGATTTTCGAGCAAATTTTCTGTTAGACGAGGAGGGGCGAACGCCGCATAATCGGAGAAATTCTGCAAGTGAGCCCCGACGAAGTATAGCTGAAAATTTGCCGAAAAGATGCCGGAATGGAATTACCGAACACACCCTAGTATAACTCATCAAAAGGAGGAAATGAAAATGAAGAAATTTGCAATTTTACTTGTAGTAGCGGCAATGTTGGCTATATTGGCAGCATGTGGACAGGGGCAAGCTCCACAGCAACCTGCACAACCAACACCCGCACCAGCACCGGCACAACCTGCCGCACCGGCTGATCCTGCAACTCCGGCACCGGTGGAAGAAGAGCCAACAGTAGAACCAGTTCATCTGAGATGGGCAGTATGGGATATCGCAATGGTAGCCTACTACGAGCCGCTAATCGCAAGATACGCAGAAATTGCACCGCATGTAACAATCGAATTGGTTGACCTTGGCGCGGCAGACTTTGATACAATTCTGTTGTCACAACTAATTGGCGGCGCGTCATACGACATTATCAAAATCCGCGACGTACCAAGTTATGCATCCTATGTAAACAACAACTTAGTCATGCCTTTGGACGGCCTAATAGGCGCGACAGACATCAACCTTGCAAACTACATGGGTATACCCGAGCAGTTCCGCGTAAATGGCGAATTGTTTGCAGTCCCGTTCAGAAGCGACTTCTGGGTACTTTTCTACAACAAAGATCTATTTGACGCAGCAGGCGTAGCTTACCCAACAAACGAAATGACTCTCGACGCTTGGGCACAACTTGTAAGAGATGTAACCCACGGCACAGGCACAGACAGAGTATGGGGTAACCATTTCCATACATGGGCATCCACCACAACATTATTCGGTATTCTTGACGGGCAACATACCATCGCAGACGGTACTTACGACTTCCTAATCCCAATTTACGAAATGGTACTTGCACTTGAAGACGGCGACTATGTACCACGCAGAACAGACCTTCAAGCGGGCAGCATTCACCACTCAGGCACATGGCAAAACAGCCAAATTGCTATGGTAAATATGGGAACATGGTTTATCTCCACAGCGCGTGAAGCGTACTTAGACCTTGGTATTCGCTGGGGAATGGCGGCGTATCCTGTACCGGGTTCTGCACACCACGGCAACACAATGGGTCAAGTAACCCAGCTTGCAATTCCACGCACAGCCAACCATCCAGAAGAAGCAATGCAGTTTATGGCATTTGTAGCAGGTCCAGAAGGTGCGGAAATCATGGCTTCCGTAGGCCAATTCCCTGCATTCATGACCGACACGGCACTTGACACAATCCTAGCATCACCAGGTTTCCCACAAGACGAAACCACCAGAGGTGCTATGATGCCACGCAACATTTTCCTAGAAATGCCAATGCATGAACAAGCATCAGAAATTAACGCAATCCGCAACGAGGCGCACCAAGAAATCATGGACAGAACCATGACAATTGAAGCGGGTATCGAAATGATGAACCAAAGAATCGGGCGGGAACTGCTAGGGCAATAATATTTAAAATTGGGGATGGGGCAATAATGTCCCATCCCCGTTTTTTAATATTTAAAGCATTGGCCGAATGGCTGGATAAGGTAAGAAAGGAGAATGCTTTATGGAATTACGTGGTTCGCTGCTTCTTAAAGTGGTTTGTGTGTTATGTATTATTTTGGGATTGTCGGAGCTTATAAGTGGGTTGGCGGTTCTTGGAGTTGTTGGATTTGTTATATTTCCATGGTTTGATGCCATACTTTCCACCGGCGGCTGGCAAATAATTATTGCTGCTGTTGGTGTGGTTTTTGGGCTTTCATATGTTACGCTTGGGGTTTTGGGTTTTCTGTTTGAAAAGAGTAGGGCGACGTTGCTGGTTTATTTGTGTTCGGGGGTTTTTGTTTTTCATGTCGCGTTTATGGCTGCCTCGTTTTTTGCGGGGGGATTTATTTATGTTTCTATTTTGCTGCTTAGTATTCCGATTTTGTACTTGGTTGGGGCTTCTCAGGCCATTGCCAATCGTAAGTTGCGCAATACTATTGTGGCTTACAGCTTTATCGCACCCAACTTGGTTGGGTTTAGCATTTTTACGTTGATACCTATGGGCTTTGCCCTTGCTTTAGCTTTTATGCAGTGGAATATTGCGGACAACTCAATCTCGTTTGTTGGGCTTGCCAATTTTATGCGTATGCGCACAGACCATTTGTTTTGGCCGTCGCTGCGCAATACTATTTATTTTACGGCGGCGTCTGTGCCGCTTACTATGGCGTTTTCGCTCGGGTTGGCGTTGCTGCTTAACCAGCGGATTCGTGGGCGGGCTATTTTTCGCAGTATCATGTTCTTCCCGCATGTGGCCTCTATGATTGCAATGGCCGCTGTTTGGAACCAGATTTTTCACCCTTCTTGGGGGCCGGTTAACCAATTTCTTATGCATTTTATGGAATCGCCGCCGCGTTGGACGGTGCATCCTTGGATATTGCCCAATATTATATTTTTTACCGCTTGGCGTAATATGGGCTATTATATGATAATTTACCTCGCGGGTTTGCAAGGTATTCCTGAAGAATTGTACGAGGCGGCATCTATTGACGGAGCAGGGAAGTGGAACAAATTCCGCTATATTACATGGCCGCAGCTCAGGTTTGTGACCTTCTTTGTAAGCGTACTGCTTACGATTATGAGTTTCAGGATTTTTGACCCGGTTATTATGATAACCAATTCCGAAAACCCGGGCAGTTCTTCTACTATGATGGTTATTCATGTGTTTAGGGTTGCGTTTATTAACTGGGATTTTGGCTATGCCAGTGCGGTTGCTCTTGTCCTTTTGGCGTTGGTGCTTACCATAACGATTGTGCAGTTCGTTATGCAAAAGCGTTACCAGCGGGATTACTAAGGAAGGGGTGACGATTATGAAAATTAAGATGATATTTGTGTACGCGCTTTTGATTTTCTTTGCCGGTTTGCTGATGGTTCCGTTTTTGTGGATGATTTCGTCGTCGCTTAAATTGGACAGGGATGTTTTTACCATTCCTATTCAGTGGTTGCCAAGTGACCCTGTTTGGCGTAATTATATTGATATTTGGACACGGATTCCGCTTAGGACTTATGTGACAAATTCGATTCGGCTTACCATGATTGTAACGGGTTTGCAGCTGCTTACGTCCAGTTTTGCCGCGTATGCGTTTTCCAAGATGAAATTCCGCGGCAAAGATGTGCTGTTTTTGACGTATGTTGCCACTATTGCCGTGCCTTGGCAGGCTTATATGGTGCCGCAGTTTATCATGTTTCGCATGATGGGGCTTGTGGATACTCACATGGCGATGATTATTTTGCAGGCGTTTACGGCGTTTGGTGTATTCTTGATGAAGCAGTTCTATGATACGATTCCCGACGAGATATTGGAAGCGGCCAGGATTGACGGCATGACGGAATATAGTATTTGGAGAAAAATTATGTTGCCGCTATCGAAACCCGCGCTTGCTACGCTTACTATTATGACGTTTGTGTTTGTTTGGAATGACTTCCTTGGCCCCAGGTTGTATTTGACTACTCAGAGTTTGTGGACTATTCCTATTGGTATGCGGATGTTTATTGGGCAACATGCTACCGAGTATGGCTTGATTATGGCTATTGCCACAGTGTCGCTTGTACCTATATTGATTGTGTTTTTGACTTTGCAGAAGTTTTTTGTACAGGGGATTGCTACTAGTGGGTTGAAGGGGTAGTGGATTAAAAATTCGATATCAGGGCGTGTAGCCACTATTTATAGCGGTTTGCAGTGTTTCTCCAACAACTCCACCAAAGCAGGACGAAACGAAAACTCATCCATAAGTTCCCGTACAGTTTCAAGTGCAAGTGGATTCCCGCGCACCGTGCGCCTTGCCCGTATCATCAAATTTTTCGCAGTATGCTCCATTGCGGTGAATTCGATTATCTGCGTCCTATATCCCGCATGTTCCAGCAGCTTAGCACGAATCGCATCAGTTGCCAACGCCGCAATACGCTCTTCAATTATCCCGTAATCCGAAAAAATACCCAGCTTGCGCGGTTTCATTTGCTTGCGCAGCTCATGCTGACAGCACGGAACGGCGCAAATCAAATCCGCCTCCCAGCGGATTGCGTTATACAGCGCGTGGTCGGTTGCAGTATCGCAAGCGTGTAGGGATATCACTATATTAAAGCTATCCGCAGTACCCCATTGTTCAAGTGGTGGCGCGGTTTGATTACCTATATCACCCAACTTAAAAAACAGCGACTTGTATCCGTATTTTTGCACCGCCGTGGTGCAGGTTTCTATTACATGCTCGTTTAAATCCAGCCCACAAATGTTAACAGACAGCTTACGTACCTGGGTAAAATAATGGTAGACCAAAAATGTCAAATACGACTTGCCGCAGCCAAAGTCGATAATGTTAATTGGTCGGTTAATCCCTTTTGTCTCGTCATCAATAAGCTCGATAAATCTGTTAATTTGCCGGAACTTATCATGCATTAACACTTTGTAATTTTTGGAGAACACACCCATGTCCACAAGTACAGGGATGTGTTCTCCTTCTTTTATAATGTGGCTCTTTTGTTTGTTGAATGTACCAGCCATAAGCTCGGGTGGCTTTGTTTCACTCACCTTGGAAGAGCGTAGCACTTTGCCCTTTTTAGTATACCGAGCAGAATGCTCTCGCTTACCATCCCATGCGGTGTATTGCAAAAACTCCGCACCAAAAAAACTCTCTACAAAGCTATCCACTTCGCAAAGATCAAAATTTTTATGAAAAACTTGCGTTTTTGTAAACATGCTTGCTTGATACTTTTCGCCGCTAAGGATTATTTCTATGCGGGTATATCGGGCGTTTTTTGTTGGTGTGGTTAGGAGAATTCTATGCATCATCAACCTCACCGCTTACAATAAGTGCTATCAATTCAAGTTCTGCTGTCTCTATGCAGCAGGTATCCATGTTAACCCTACCATCGGACAAAAATTTTACGCCTTCTTCTTCCAACATTGCCTTGCGCATTTCAGCATAGCCACCGCCGGTTATGGTGCCGTCTGCCATAACTACCCGCTGCCAAGGGATGTTTTCCGCAGGACAAACGCGCATGGCACGTCCCACTTCACGGGACGAGCGTGGATGGCCAAGGGCGGCGGCTATTTTTCCGTAAGAAACGACTTTGCCCTTAGGTATTTTTTCTACAATGGCGTAGATTTTTTTGTAAAATGGGTTCATGCTAACCTCTGGCTATAAATTTTTCAAGTTCGGACAACTTGCGTATTTCGTAAGTGGGAGTTATACCTGTAGCATTGTCAATTCCATGCAAATTAAACCAGCATGTATCAATGCCGGCCATGTTTCCGCCTTTAATATCTGCAGAAAGAGAATCGCCTACTACGAGAATTTTCTCTTTTTCCGCAGGGATATTGGCAAGCACATGGTCGAAAAATTCCTTTGCAGGTTTGTTAAACCCGATAACCTCGGAAATAAAACTATCCGTGATATACGAATGTATGTTGGAATACTTGGCGCGTGCCGTATGACATACTAAAAACCCGTTTGTAATAATGAAAATTTGCTTGCCTTCGGATACTATACTTCTGCATATTTCAAGCGCGCCGTCTATCAAAAATGCACTCTTGCCAAGCTCATACTGGTACCTTTTATCAAAGGCGGCTGCATCAAGTTTTGCACCAATCGTTTCAAACAGTTTGTTAAAGCGTTGTGTCTGTACTTGGTCATACGACATTTCGCCTCTTTCAAGGGCAGCCCAAAAAGGTAGCCCAACATTAAAGAAATCGACGGGAATGTTATCGGAAAATGTTAATTCGTTTTCGCCAAACAACAACTCAAGCGCGGTTGCGCTGGCTCTGGTAAAATCATAAAGAGTGTTGTCTGCGTCAAACAGGAAAACATCGTATTTTTTCATGTTAATTAGGCACCGCAGTGGCTGCACCACCGCCAAACAACTGATACCCAAACACGCCCCATTGCCCGCCAAGATAGAATCCTGTACCAATACGGGTTAGCTGTGGATGTAATATATTCTCTCTATGGTCTGGCGAATCCATCCAACTTTGTACCGCGGCTTCGGGAGTCCAGCGTCCGGCTAATCCGTTTGCTGCCCTTGCGGCAACAATTTGGTCACCAAAAGCGTCGGCCACCCCAAAAGAACCGCCATACGGTCCCACCGTGTGGCTGAGAGTTGTATTCAAGTTTGACATGGTTTGCGCATGAAAACGCGCCGCAAGCATTAACGTGTGACAAAGCTCCAAAGGTGCCAAGCCACGATTCGTTCTTTCAATATTGGTCAGACGTACAACTTCAAGCTCAAACGCTGTAGCACCTGTGGTATTGTATTCGTCTATCCAGGCTTGTCTTTCCGCTACGGTAAGTTGACGGTTAGGTATTGTTATTGACGACGAGAAGAATGTAGGCTCTTGTTCGGCGGCTGCGGGCGGCGCGTCGGGAGCTAGGGAGTCATTTACAGGGTCTGTATGTACAGCAGGTTGGCCCGGTGCGGGTGGCGGATCTGTTCCGGGTGGTACGTTATCATCTCCGCTCGGCGGCAGCTGGCCCGGAGAAAGCTGTGTGGTTATTACTACCGTACGAGTTTCAGCAATCCAGTCCACGTCGGCTCCTGTGGCTTCCGCAATAGCTCTTATTGGTAGCATAAATCTTTCATTTATAATCTGCGGAGCAACAACAGGGGAATAAGGCTCACCGTTTATAACAAAAAATGCGTCGCCGCTTCTTATAGTAACAACATCCCCCGGGCGAGTTAAAAATGCCGTACCTGTAACTTCGTCCCAGTCCACGGTAAAGCCCATATGTTCAAAAACACCACGAACAGGCACAAGAGTGCGTTCGTCAACGATAACGGGCTGCGCCCCGTCAAAAACAACCCTTTGCCCATCTACTAAAACAGGAATGTCAGAGCTGGCCATAACAGGTAAAACTGTCGCCAGCGCGATAAGTACGCACAGTAGTATTGAAAAACGTCGCTTCATGTTTGCATCTCCTTTGATATTTTTTTATAAGTATATCAAAACATGTACCACAATACCACAATAAATTTTGTCATATAGTACTGCTTTTTGTAATGGTAGAATGACGCCATGCAGGATATTTGTCAATTCTTACCCAACAATGCTATAATCCCATCAAATTATAGTGTTCAAAGGAGACATGTCACCCATGACACCCAAAGAAAGAGCCATCGCCGCGTTAAGCCTACAAATACCCGACCAAGTACCCACCTTCGAACTGGGATTTACCTTAGCACCGGAAATGTTTGGCATCAATTTATATCCGTCAGACCTTGGGCGCGAGGCTATAAAGCAGCTTTCGGCAGCAGACAAAGACAGACGCCTTAACGAGGTTGCAATAGACATCGCAAACGTATTTGAAAAACTGGAGTACTGCATTATCCCGGGGCATTTGGGGGCAGGTTACGTGGATGGTACATACATTTCGCCAGAGCGGAAATTTTTACTTGCAAAAGTACGAGAACTTGCGGGAGGGCGGCAGATGCTGGGCTATCCGGCAGACGGAACCTTTGCCATTGCGGGAAGGAGTGCGATACAATCTTTTGCCTATCGCGCCGCACACGACCCCGCAGGACTTCATGCCGAGGCCCGGCAGCGCATGGACATTGCCATTGAGCGAAACAAAAATCTGGCAGAAGCTGGTGTGGAAGTGGCTTTTCTTACTGCCGATTATTGCGACCATTTAGGCCCGTTCTTGTCGCCGGAGCTGTTTGAAATTTTCATTCAACCCTATCTGGCCAAGATTATCGAAGAATGTAAAAAAGCAGGCATGTACACAATCAAGCATTCGGACGGGAATATCATGCCTATTTTACATCAATTGGTGGATTGCCAGCCTCACGCGCTGCATTCTCTTGACCCTGCAGCCGGGGTGGATATTAAAGAGGTTAAGGCTCTTGTCGGTCATAGAGTGGCTTTATGCGGCAATGTAAGTTGTGCAGCTCTGCAGTCCGGCACAGACGAAGAGGTAATTGCCAGTGCGGAATACGCGCTTACTCACGCAAAACCGGGTGGCGGTTATATTTTTTGCACCAGTAACCTGCCGTATCGGGGTATACCGCCTCATCGTTATCATATGATTTTAGATGTTTGGCAGCAGATGCGAGAGTATTAGGGTTGATAGTCAATTAAATCCAAAACCGTCCACTGTGGCTTGCAATTTTCCAGCACTCGAGGCGTCGCATCAAATCTTGCGCACACATTGGTGCGCGGCGCGGGAAACGTTCGCTACGCTCACTGCGCCTAATGCGGCGGTTCGCTGCTCCTTGGATTGCAGAAAAATTACTGCGCCACAATGGACGGTTTTAGATTCAATTGACTATAATACGAAAATAAAAGTCAGTTGGTTACCCACAGTAACCAACTGAAATTCCAAATAGGAGATTTCCAATATGCGAGACGAAATAAGAGCAAATTTGCAAAACTACCAAAGCCTTTTTGGAGCGGATGCATTTTTGGCACCTGCACAATTTACAAAAAAGCTATTGGCGCAATACCCTGATACGGTAATCGAGTTTGCGCCGATGATGATTATCGTTGCCATAGGCGGAATGGACGCTTATTCGCGCTTAGTAAACTCAACATCGCGCAACCGCGCAACAGACGTGGATAATCTGACAAGGGAAATGCATAAGCAGTATCATGTTAACAGGGCAACCGCAAGAGTAGTCATAGAATCCATAGCCGAATTGCTGGGATACACCCCTGTAATTGATTCCGAGGAAATATCGCCGAGTCTCGTGTCAGGTATTGGGGCCAACTATTCAAAATCTGAACCCCTGAGGGATTCGAATTTTGGATTGCTCGCCCATGCAACAGGAGACATTTTGATATTTGGCGATTACGAATGGCGCGTATTGGACAAGCAAGAGGATAAATTATTGCTGATAAGCGAACATATTCTTGAGCAGCGGGCTTATCATCCGTGCTATTCAGGCACGACTTGGGAAAATAGCGCGCTGCGTGAGTACCTAAACGATGAGTTTTTGCGGCAGTTTACCCAGGAAGATATCCGCAAAATAATCGAAACGAAAATCAGCAACCCCGATAACTTGTGGTACAGTACCCCCGGCGGCAACGATACTTTTGATAAAATATTTGTGCTTAGCATGGAGGAAGTTGACCGCTACTTCGGAGATAGTGAAGACTATCTAAACATGAGAAGAAAAAAATACGCTAAAGGCGAATGGGTTGCTGAAGATAAGGGTTGGATTTTGGCAAACGAATACGACAATAGCCGTGTAGCAAAGCACAATGGCACGAATACGTTTTGGTGGCTACGGACACCCGGTTACAGCGATTGTACTGTTGCCTATGTAAGCACCACAGGGAATATTGCTGTAAATGGGGATCGTATATGTATTTTTCGCGGTGGAATGCGTCCTGCTTTGTGGGTGAGGGCAGAAGTTATTTAAAACCATGCCACAATATCACGATAATTTTAAACAGCCCTAAAAAGCCGAAAGCAGGATAAACATACGCAACAATATTGGAAAACCCTATATGTGAAAGCACAAGACCGACTATACAAACTCCTGCCGCCACCATAATTCTATGAGATTTAAACCACTGAGTAACAGCAAATGCGTTACATGCGGCGGTTGTCATTATGGCGGACATTAAAACGGCAAGATAAAACAGCCTAAAAACCGTGCCGTGATGGGTTGCTATATATAGAAATGGAATTTCTAAGGAAATGACATTTCCGTAATGCAAAAAAAGCGGCAATGCCATACATATCCCAAGCAGTGTGATAACTCCACCGCCTAAGAGGCCGCCTACCATGGCGTCTCTTTTTTTTGTTGCCATTTCCGCGGTGGCCGCCAAAATGGGAACGCCTGTAACCAGATTATACGAGGCGTAAATTACGGAGGACAAAAACCATACTAAACCGATGCTTCTTCCCGGGAGCATTGCAAAAGTGGGGTTTGTATACGTGAAAAACGAATACAGCCCTATGAAAATACCACCAAGCAACATGAATGGTGCCAAAATTACATTAATTCTTACTACACCAGTAAGCCCGAAGCACAGTACTATGAACACCTTGACAGCGATAACAAACACGCTTATGGTGAATGGTACGTCAAATGCCTCTCTGCCTGTAGCTCCCGCCCCCGCAAGCATTGCCACAAATAGGCTGAACAGGAAGAGAACCACCATGCCCTCCATTATGCCTCCAAGCTTTGCGCCGAACAGGTGACGCATTAGTTCGTGGTAATTAGTAAGACTTTCGCGCCGGCAGATGCGCAAAGCAGCCCAGCCGGTTAGCGCGAAAAATAACCCCGCTACAATAATTCCAAGTAGCCCGATGCGTCCAAAGCCGACAAAGTATTGCATAAGTTCCTGCCCAGAGGCAAAGCCCGCACCAAGGAATACCGATGCATAAATGGCGGCTATTTTTAGCCCGTTTGAGATTTTCATGAAAATTCCTCCCGTTATCGCTTGATATCAGTTTGCAATAAAAACACCCTCATACGAATTGTATGAAGGTGTAGAGGTAATTATTTTTCTTCTTTCAATTATTTGCGATTTTACTCTAAAATTTTTCGATACATCTCAATATACTCTCCGGCTGCCTTATGCCAGGACGAATCCCGCGATAGGGCATTTCTGACGACAGTATCCCAACCGGGTGTGCCGTAAACACCCAATGCCTCCCGTATTGCCCACATTAGCCCACTTGCTACATAGTCCTCAAAAAGGAATCCGCTGCCGGTACCCGATTCATTACAAAAATGCTGTACGGTATCCGCCAAACCACCTGTTTTGCGCACAATGGGAACAGTCCCGTGCCGCATAGCGAACAATTGCCCAAGTCCGCATGGCTCAAACACCGAAGGCATCAAAAACATATCAGACCCCGCATAAATACGTTGCGCCAACGTCGCGTCAAAGGTAATGTTGGCACTTACCTTATGTGGATGGTGGTGTGCATAATGTCTGAACATATCCTCGTAACGGCCTTCGCCCGTACCTAGCACCACTAGCTGAATATCTAAACTCATAAGTTCGTCCATTGCCACAGAAATAATATCAAGCCCCTTTTGTTCCGCCAAGCGCGTGACCATGCTTATTATTGGCGCGTTGCTCACTGGCAGGCCAAGTTCTTCCTGCAAGCGGTGCTTGTTCTCACGCTTTTTATCCAGAGAAGTTTTGTCAAAGTTTGCATATATACGCTTGTCGGTGGCGGGGTTATTTTCCACGGTGTCTATGCCGTTGGTTATGCCGTATAACTTACCTTCCAACGTACCGCGGCGGTGCAACAGGCCGTCCATTCCGTAACCGTACGCAGGGGTTTGAATTTCTGCGGCATAGGTTTTGCTAACGGTGCTTACCGCGTCCGCATGCATAATTCCGGCCTTCAAAAAGCTGATTTTTTCGAAAAACTCCAGTTCTCCGTTTGTAAAATATCCGTCGTTAAGCCCGACATCCCACAAAATTTCCCGCCCGAAAACGCCTTGGTAGTTTAAGTTATGAATGGTCAGCAGGCTCTTCATCTTGGAATAGAATGTGAATTCCCGATAGATATCCCGCAGATACGTAGGCCCAAGCCCCGTATGCCAGTCGTTAAAATGTAAAATATCCGCCTGAAAGCCCACATGCTGCAAAAATTCGATGGACGCCTTTGTAAAAAAAGCAAACCTCTCGAAATCATCATCATATCCATAATACCCGTCGCGATTAAAATACCAGTCATTTTTGATAAAATATATGTTTTCGTCCAACGCGAAAACAGTCGCCTCTTGCGCTCGCCACGACAAGTAAACAGTAAAACGGGCAACTTCTTTTGCGTCCGTAATTAAATTTGCTGGAACGGTTTTATATAAAGGCAGCACAACGCGAATATCCGCACCCAAGCCTCTTAATGCCTGTGGCAATGACCCCGCAACATCTCCAAGCCCTCCGGATTTTGAATACGGACTAACTTCTGTAGCGACAAACAGTATTTTGAGTTTTTCTGTCATTTATTTCACACTCCTGATATTTATTATAGGATGTAATGCTGCTTCGGGCAAGTGCGGATGCGTTATTTAAAAAAGTTACAAGATAAAAAGAGCCGGAAGATTTTCAATTCCTCAAAATCTTCCGGCTCTATCATATTATTTTTATTACTCCGAAACTTTAGCAGGATTTATTTTAATACCGGGTCCCATGGTGCTTGCAAGGGTGATGCTCTTCAAATAAGTTCCTTTTGCGGCGGCGGGCTTTGCTTTTATAACCGCACCCAACAGGGTTTTGAAGTTGTCTTGCAGCTTTTCTGTACCAAAGGACACTTTGCCGATTGGTACGTGGATGATATTGGTTTTGTCCAAACGATATTCGATTTTACCGGCTTTTATATCCGCGATTGCTTTTGTAACATCGGCGGTAACGGTTCCGGCCTTGGGGTTTGGCATCAGGCCTTTTGGGCCAAGTAAGCGGCCTATACGGCCTACAACTGCCATCATGTCCGGGGTGGCCACTATTACGTCAAACTCAAACCAGTTTTCTGTCTGGATTTTTGATACCAGTTCTTCCGCGCCTACGTAGTCGGCACCGGCAGCTTCCGCTTCTTTTGCCTTATCGCCTTTGGCAAATACAAGTACGCGTACAGTGCGGCCTGTTCCGTGCGGCAGAACCACCGCGCCGCGAACTTGTTGGTCTGCGTGACGGCCGTCTACGCCAAGGCGAATATGGGCTTCAACTGTTTCGTCAAATTTTGCTACGCTGGTTTTTTGTACGAGATCAATTGCCTCGGTTGTTTCGTATAGCCTTTGGCTATCTACCAATTTGGCTTTATCTGTATATTTTTTTCCATGTTTCATATATTTATCCTCCCTTAACCTTCTACGACAATGCCCATACTGCGGGCTGTGCCGGAAACCATGCTGATTGCCGCGTCTATGCTGGCGGCGTTAAGGTCGGCCATTTTTGTCTCTGCTATTTTTTGAACTTCTGCCCTTGTTATGGTTGCCACCTTTGTGTTTGGCCCCGGGGTAGCGGCTGCCGCGTCCAGGCCACATGCTTTTTTGAGAAGATTGGCCGCAGGTGGTGTTTTTGTGATAAAGGAGAAGCTCTTGTCTTGATACACCGTTACAACGACAGGAATTATCATACCTGCGTCGTTTTTTGTGCGCTCGTTAAAGTCTTTACAGAAGCCCATCATGTTAAGGCCGTGTTGGCCCAGTGCCGGGCCTACCGGTGGTGCGGGGGTGGCTTTTCCTGCCTCAATTTGCAGTTTTACATAAGCCGTAATTTTTTTTGCCATTTATTTTTCCTCCTAGTGGTGTTAGCGAGCATTGCTCTCCCACGTGATTACATCCGTTGTAGGATGTGATAGTCCAGTTCTACTTGCGTTTCCCGTCCGAATACACTTAATGTGATGGAGACGGTTTTCTTTTGTGGGTTGATGTCTGTAACTGTGCCTACAGAACCTTCAAACGGCCCCGTAATAATGCGCACAATTTCGTCAACTTCCAAATCCAGTTCAAAATCTGGCATTTCTATACCCATAGAGATAATTTCCTCATCTGTAAGAGGAACCGGCTTTGACGCAGGCCCTACAAAGCTGGTTACGCCGCGGGTATTGCGAACGACATACCATGTTTCGTCGGTCATTATCATTTTAAGCAGTACGTAGCCGGGGTAGATTTTGCGCTGGACGGCTTTTTTCTTGCCGTTTTTTACCTCAACGGTTTCCTGCACAGGAACCATGAGTTGCTCGAACAGGTGATGCATACCACGGTTTTCGATAATTTTTTCAATAGAAGATTTCACCTTATTTTCGTAACCGGAATACGTATGCACAACATACCATTTAGCCTCTTGCGTCATATTAGCTTACCATTTCTACAAAGCGGGAAAATGCCGCGCCAAATATACCGTCTACAATGGCGATATATACGCCGAAAATAAGCGACACGACCATAACGGTTATGGTATGCTTTATCAATTGCTCGCGGGAAGGCCATACGATTTTTTTAAACTCTGCCTTGTAGGTGCGAAAAGTTCTTGTTAACCTATTTGGCGAACCATCTGCGGGTTCTTGTTTTTTTGTTTCTTCCTTTTTGTTTTCTTCGTTCATTTAACATGCTCCTTTGGCGTTACTGCAGATTTGAACATTTAATGCTCCTTTAATGTTACTGCAAATTACTTAGTCTCGCGATGCGCGGTGTGTTTGTTGCAGAATTTGCAGTATTTTTTGGTTTCCATCCTGTCCGGATGATTTTTCTTTTCCTTAAATGTGTTGTAATTGCGTTGCTTGCAGTCTTGACATGCTAAGGTGATTTTTGTCCGCATTTTCCTCTCTCCTTCCTCTTATGACACTCCAAAAAAACACCGTTTCCGGTGCCGAGAAGAATATACCACAATTTCTAGGAATATGTCAAATTTCTTTGACAATTTGACTAAAATTTGTTTAAATTTATATGGATGAAATTTTCAAGTGGTTACTGTGAGTAACCAGTTGAAATTTTCACAGGGGATTTTCCCCATTTACCTGTTAAACAAATCTTTTGTGTCCGCCCCGAATCCGGATACTGTATTTCGTTTATGTAGATATTTGCCGAGAACCCGTGAGGAGATGAGCAGTCTGACCATCGTTGAACTTTTACTTTTCGCTTTCGCGCTTGCTATGGATGCCTTTGCCGTTGCTGTTTGTATTGGGCTTACAAGGTCTGTGTTTCGTTTGAAAGACGCGCTTGTTGTGGGGCTGTACTTTGGCGTGTTTCAAGCAGTGATGCCGTTGATAGGTTATTTTGTGGGCGGGGTTTTTGCGGAAAGAGTTGCGGCGGTTGACCATTGGTTAGCGTTTGTGCTTTTGATGGTGCTGGGCGTTAAAATGATTTGGGGTAGCTTTAAGGCTGACGAAGAGCTGGGAAAAGAAGCGTCGCTTGCATTTTTTGCAATGCTTCCGCTTGCGTTTGCCACCAGTGTAGACGCGCTTGCCGCCGGAGTTTCGTTTGCGTTTTTGCGGGTGAATATTGTGCCTGCAATAATTCTAATAGGGGCTGTTACTTTCGTGCTATCGGCGGTGGGCGTGAAAATTGGCGGAGTCGTTGGTGGCAGGTTTAGGTCAAAAGCAGAATTTGCCGGAGGCGTTATTTTGATTTTGCTGGCGGTGAGGGCGTTAGTGGAGGGATTGTAGACAAATTTGCAATGTTAGGGGTCAAAGGGATGAGTCCCCTTGCGGTCTTATGTGCGAAAAAAGGGCTATGTATCCCATTAAAATAAAACCAACAAGGAGCAAAATGTGAAGAAAATCACTTCACACTAAATATAAAAGTCAAATGAGAACGCAAGCGTTCCCGCTTGACCGCTAGGAGACTAAAATGAAATCAGACATTCAAATCGCCCAAGAGGCAAAAATTCAACCGATTGTAGAAATAGGCGCGAAGCTGGGTATTGCGGCAAAAGACCTTTCGCCATACGGCCACTATAAAGCGAAAATTTCTGCAAATTACAAGTCCGGACAAAAATCGCCCGCAAAACTGATTCTGGTAACGGCAATAAGCCCGACCCCGGCTGGTGAAGGTAAAACCACCACATCTGTAGGCGTTGGCGATGCGCTTGCCAAACTTGGCAAAAAAACGGTAATCTGTTTGCGTGAGCCATCACTCGGTCCTGTTTTCGGCGTAAAAGGCGGCGCGGCAGGTGGTGGACATGCCCAAATTATCCCAATGGAGGACCTTAACCTGCATTTTACAGGAGACCTTCACGCAATAACCGCCGCACACAATTTGCTTGCGGCACTACTGGACAACCATATCCAGCAAGGCAATGTCCTTAACATAGACCCGCGCCAAGTAACATATCGCCGCGCAATGGACATGAACGACCGTCAACTGCGTTTTCTTGCTAGCGGAATGGGCGGCAAAGCAAATGGCACCCCGCGCGAAGACGGCTTTGATATAACAGCCGCGTCGGAAGTAATGGCGGTTTTCTGCTTATCGAAAAGCTTGCCTGATTTGAAAGAAAACCTATCACGTATAGTGGTTGCTTATACCTACGATGGCAAACCTGTAACCGCAGGCGACTTGCAAGCTCAAGGCGCAATGGCGACCCTGTTAAAAGAAGCGTTTGACCCAAATTTGGTGCAAACATTGGAAGGCACACCCACGATAATCCATGGTGGCCCGTTTGCTAACATCGCCCATGGCTGTAACACAGCGGTTGCAACACGTCTTGCAATGGAACTTGGCGACTATGTAGTTACGGAAGCAGGCTTTGGCGCGGATTTGGGCGCGGAGAAATTCATAAATATCAAATGCCGTAAAATGGGACTTGTGCCAAGTGCGGTGGTGTTGGTAGCGACTATTCGCGCGTTAAAATACCATGGCGGTGTGGAGAAAGCCAAACTTAGCCAAGAAAATGTGGAAGCTCTGCAAAAAGGCATTCCCAACCTGGCCCGTCACATCGAAAACATTACAAAAAATTACGGCCTGCCTTGTGTTGTGGCAGTAAACAAATTTCCAACAGATACCCAAGCAGAAATTGACTGCGTGAAAAAAGCAGTAAAAGAGCTTGGCGTAGAATGCGAATTATCGGAAGTCCATGCCAAAGGCGGCGAAGGCGGCATAGACGTGGCAAAAGCCGTGCTTGCAATGACAGAAAAGGAATCCCAATTGAAATTCATCTACGATTTATCTCAGCCGCTGAAAGATAAAATCGAAGCCGTGGCAAAAACCGTCTACCGCGCAAGCGGCATTAGCCTAACCGCGGAAGCAGCGAAGCAAATCCGCAATTTAGAAAAACTAGGATACAAAGAACTGCCGATATGTATAGCCAAAACCCAATACTCCTTCTCGGATAACATGAAGCTGCTTGGTGCACCCACAGACTTTATTGTTACAATCAGGCAAGTACGCCTGTCTGCCGGGGCGGGTTTTGTAGTTGCGCTGGCAGGTGATATCATGACCATGCCTGGCTTGCCAAAAGTGCCGTCTGCCAACCATATTGATATAGACGAAAATGGTGTGATAACCGGGTTATTCTAATTGATTGCAAACCAAAAAGGGCAGTTGCCAAATTGCAACTGCCCTTTAATCTGTAGACCTCACAAATTCTATAAGCCCTTCATAATCTTGTGAATCTTATACATCCTATCGTCCAATGCGGCAATTTCTTCCGCGCAATCCACAAGCTCTTGGCTTATTGTTTCCGGAACTTCGTTATCATATTTGTACCGCACCTTATGCTCCAGCGTTGCCCAAAAATCCATTGCAGATGTGCGAAGCTGCACTTCTACCGGGATATACTGCATAGATTCCGACAGATAAATGGGAACTTCAATCGCAAGATGATAGCTGCGATACCCTGTATGCTTGGGGCTTGAAACATAATCCCTTTCATAAATAACCTTCATATCCTTCTGCCGCCGCAGAACATCCGCCATAAACGCAATATCTTTCGAATATGAGCAAATACAGCGTATCCCCGCAATATCGTACAGGTTTTTCCTTGCACTGTCGGCGGTTATCAAAAAGCCACGGCGATGCAGCTTTTCTGCAATGCTTTCAGGAGATTTTAGGCGGGCCGCCACATGTTCGATGGGGTTGTTGTCTTGTAAATTTCTAAAATCATCAAGTAGGATATTAACTCGTGTTTGTATGTTTTTCAATGCGCAGTTGTACAGCACCAAATAATTTTTTAATTTATAAAATTCTTCTTGCGAGAACAATATTGACACAAACATCTCTCCTTGAGGTTTTCGGTTATACCATTGGCCATTGTACCATAATAACAATTAATGAGAAAGGACTTTTGTCGTTGGAATTTGATAAGAATAGAAATGAAAAACAACTTTTGTCGATTGAATTTGATAAAAATAGAAACGAAAAACAACTTTTGTCATTGAAATTATAAAATTTAGAGAGGAAATTGCACCATGAATGATTATATAATTCGTGCAACAGCAGGCGGTGGCAGCGTGAGAATTTTTGCCGCCAATACAAAAAAACTAGTATCCGAGGCGCAAATTTTGCATAAAACCACACCCGTCGCAACAGCAGCACTTGGCAGGCTGCTAACCGCTGCCGCAATGATGGGTGCTACGTTAAAAAACGCAACGGATATTTTAACACTGGATATCCGTTGCGGCGGGCCGCTTGGCGGTATGGTGGCGGTGGCAGACCATAAATCTCGTGTAAAGGGCTATGTCATAAACCCGCATATCGAGTTAATGAAAAACGCCGCAGGCAAGTTGGATGTAGGCGGCGCAATGGGACTTGGTGTGCTAACCGTGACCCAAGATATGGGGCTAAAAGAGCCGGTATCCGGGCAGGTGGAACTTATTACCGGGGAAATAGGGGAAGACATCACCTATTATTTTGCTACAAGCGAGCAAATACCGTCGTCTGTCGCGCTGGGTGTGTTAGTAGACGTGGACTACAGCGTAAAGCAGGCCGGCGGATATATAATCCAGCTAATGCCGGACGCAAAAGAAGAAATGATTACACATTTGGAAGAAATTCTGCCGGGTTTTCCGCCTGTTTCCGCATTGCTTGAAGGCGGCAAAACAGTGGAAGATATTTTGCAAATGATGTTTGGCAACCACGACCTTGAGATTTTGGAAAAAATTCACCCGACATTCCACTGCAATTGTTCGTGGGAGAAAACAAAAAAAGCTCTAATAAGTGTAGGGCTTGAGGAGCTTAGGCAAATTTTAGATGAGGACAAGGGTGCGACTCTGCACTGTCATTTCTGTAATAAGGATTATGTGTTTGCGGAGGAGAAATTGCGGGAGTTGGTTTTGTCGCTGCATGAATAAAACTCATTCATGCACAAATATTTACTTTTCGCGCACTTGAGACAGTTAAGAAAAAACTGAAACTTGCGTGCTTTTGCGTATAGTGGTAGACTTTTTCTGTGAAAAGTCATTTCTTGGAGGAAGTTATGAAAATTGTAATGGCAAGCGACCATGTGGGTCATGAAATGAAAAGGGAATTGTTGGAATACATGCAAAGTTTGGGACATGAAGTAGTGGACATAGGCCCGTTTGGCGGCAACAGGGCAGAATATCCACTCTATGGGCGTATGGCAGCAGACAAGTTGGCCTGCGGGGAATTTGACCGTGCTGTATTGGTTTGCGGCACGGGGTTTGGGATTGCTCTTGCGGCCAATAGTGTTGATGGTGTGCGATGTGTGAACTGTACGGATGTATATACGGCCTATATGTCGCGGTTACACAATAATGCCAATGCAATTGCGTTTGGTGCGCGGGTTATCGCGGCGGAATTTGCAAAAAAACTGCTTGAGACTTGGTTGTCTACGGAGTTTGAAGGCGGGCGGCATGGTGAACGCGTAGATATGCTTTTAGAGATGGGGCGGCTGCCACAGGCGGGCGATTATGAGGTGAAGATATGATAACAAAAATACACCCAAGTATACTATGCGCCGACCATGGGAATTTGCGCGGGGAAGTTGCAAAGCTTACAAAGGCCAAAGTGGATTATTTTCATGTGGATGTGATGGATGGCAGCTTTGTACCCAATTTTGGTTGTGGGTCAGAAATTGTTAAATTAATCAAAAGCGAGACAGACATACCGATTGATGTGCATCTTATGATAGAAAATCCCGCACGGCATATTAAGTTTTTTTGCGAAATGGGTGCGGCAATTATTACTATTCACCCGGAAGCAGACCGACAGGCGGCACGCACGTTGGCAGAAATACGCGAATTTGGCGCAGTACCCGGTATTGCAATAAACCCCGGCACTTCTGTAGAGGCCGTGAAAGAGCTACTACCGCTGTGTGGGCATGTGCTGGTTATGACGGTTAACCCGGGTTTTGGCGGGCAGCGGTTTTTGGAGTTTACTGTCCCGAAAATACAGCGGCTTGGGGAGTTGTCGCAAGAGCTTGGGTTTTCGCTTTGTGTAGATGGGAATATTGATGCAGAAAAAGTTGGTTGGTTACAGCCAATGGGAGTTAGTAATTTTGTAGTGGGTACAGCTTTGTTTAGAGAAAATTATTTGGATGTGATTGAGGCGATTAAGAATAAGACGTGATATGTAACCTGCAAGGAGTAAAATCCACGCTTGACATAAATAATTATTATGAATATAATTGAGCAGTCATTCAACTTTCGTGAGGGAGTCAGTCATGCTATCAGCAACCCAAAACGTATGCGATTGCGACGTAATTCACGAGGAAGTAGTAGCCCGCGTGCGCGAAACAATGCCGGGCAATGACAACTTCTACAATCTCGCAAATTTTTACAAAATGCTTGCAGACAATACCCGCTTGAAAATCCTGTGGGCTCTTTCCCGCGAAGAAATGTGCGTATGCGACTTGGCGGTTTTGCTGGGCATGACAAAATCCGCAATATCGCATCAACTCAAGTCTCTTCGTATTGCAAATCTGGTAAAGGCAGACAAGCAGGGCAGGATTGTCTATTACAGTCTTGTTGATTGTCATGTGCGGGATGTTTTTGAAAAAGGGTTTGCACATGTTATGGAGTAGGGGACTTTTGCAAATTCGTACTTATACGCATTAAATTTTTTTTATTATAACTGTTGAATAATTGCTCAACTGTTGCAACTGTACGAAAATTTTTCAACTGGTGATTCTCACTCACCAGTTGAAAAATGGAATAGCGAGGAGAAAAACATGAAAACAAAATTCTACTTAGAAAACCTAAAATGCGCCGACTGCGCTATCAAAATTGAAAACGCGCTTGCAAAATCAGACGGCGTAATTTCTGCATCAGTAAATCCTATCACTTGTATTTTGCAACTCGAAACCATAGATATACCGGACATACATATCATAGAGCATATTGTTCACCATTGCGAGCCAGATGTACAAATCAAGAGAGAAAAAACAGACCAGACCAGTAGCCCTACAGTATGGCTTATAATCTCGACAATAGCATTTGCGGTTGGTATGGTTTTATATTATGGCTTTGCCATAGGAGGTCATATAACTTTCGCGCTATTCGCAATAAGCTATCTCTTGGTAGGTACAAAAATTCTTATTCGCATGATGCGAAACATCGTAAAAGGTCAAATTTTCGACGAAAACTTCCTAATGGGCGTGGCAACAATAGGCGCGATTGCTATTGGCGAATACTCGGGCGCGGTGGCGGTTATGCTGTTTTACCGCATTGGAGAATTTTTTCAAGAAAAAGCGGTGGCAAAATCCAAGAAAAACATTGCTGAACTCATGGACATACGTCCGGACTATGCAAATTTGCAAAAAAATAACGAAATCATAAAAGTGGCTCCGCAAACGGTAAACATTGGCGATATAATTGTAGTAAAACCCGGAGAAAAAATCCCATTGGACGGACGCATAATAAGCGGCGAGGCCAATCTTGATACGTCATCCCTAACAGGAGAATCAGTTCCACGAAATGTGAAAACAGGAGATACCGTTCTATCCGGATGTGTTAATCAAAACGGTGTGCTAACCATAGAAGTAACACAAAACTTTGGCGAATCCACCGCCTCAAAAATAATCGACCTTGTAGAAAACGCATCATCCAAAAAGGCACATATCGAGACATTTATTACAAAATTTGCCGGATACTATACCCCGGTTGTTATGCTTTTGGCGTTGCTTATCGCTACAGTGCCGCCGCTGTTTTTCGAGGGTATGTGGGCAGATTGGATTTATCGCAGTTTAGTATTGTTGATAATCGCCTGTCCGTGTGCATTGGTTTTATCTATTCCTTTAGGCTTTTTCGGTGGAATTGGTGCAGCGTCGAAAAAGGGGATTCTGGTAAAGGGCGGCAATTACCTGGAAGCCCTTGCCAACCTGGAAACCATAGTTTTTGACAAAACAGGTACATTAACGAAAGGTGTTTTCAAAGTTACAAAAATAGTACCCACAAATAATTTCACTAAAGACGAGTTGCTTAAAGCTGCCGCATATGCAGAAGTGTATTCAAACCATCCAATCGCGCAGTCAATCATAAAAGAATATGATAAAATTCCCAACAAAGAAAGTATAACACAATACGAAGAAATTGCAGGGTATGGTGTACGTACATGTATTGCGATAGACTTTCTCAGCTCCAAAGAGGAAGCAGACGCAGCATCGGGACAAAAATCGTTGCAAGTCGAAATCCTTGCAGGCAATGAAAAACTCATGCACAAAAACTCCATACCTATCCTCTTGGACGAAACCTTCGGCACAAAAGTATATATTGCAATAAACGATATATACGCAGGTTGCATAATCATATCGGACGAAGTAAAACCCGACAGCGCGAAAGCAATCCAAGGCCTAAGAGTACTTGGCGTGAAAAGAGCAGTCATGCTTACAGGCGATACGCAAGAAGCGGCCCAAGCCGTTGCACAAGATGTAAAGTTAGACCAAGTATACGCAAGTTTACTTCCACATCAAAAAGTTGAACATGTAGAACTGCTGAAAAAGCACACAAAAAAAACACTGGCATTCGTCGGGGATGGCATAAACGACGCGCCGGTGTTGGCATTATCAGATGTAGGCGTAGCAATGGGAGGTCTTGGGTCTGACGCGGCAATAGAGGCGGCAGATGTGGTACTTATGACAGATGAGCCGTCAAAATTAATCGAAGCGGTAAAAGTTGCTCGATTTACAAAAAAGATAATTTGGCAAAATATCATTTTCGCGCTGGTGATACAAGTACTGTTTCTTGTTCTTGGCACAATGGGTATTGCGTCTATATGGGAGGCTATTTTCGCAGATGTGGGTGTGTCGCTGTTGGCGGTGCTTAATACATGGCGGATTCTTAAATTGCCCTAAGCTCCGACAACGCCGCCCCAACCGCCGTCGCAAAAATAGCATCCTTGGGAATATGAAACCGATTACCCGTATGCAGCTGAGCCAGTGTACCAAATACAGTGGTCGCTTGGCCAATTTCCGACAGTGACCCTATCAGTACAATGTCCTTGACTGTGTCATTTAACGTGGCAAAAACTGCCATCATTCCAACGCTTTCGAAAATCATGTTAACTAACCCAAGTACAATGTCCGCAGAGGCGGCATCATCCTGAATGTTACCAAAATTGGAAACAGTGGTATGCGGCGGCAAGTTGCCAATGGTTTCGCGCGAAATATCACTCAATCGCAAATCTACCGTACTAAGGCTACCTTCGGTAGCCATTTTTGTTATACTGGAAAAACTATGCGCGCCTGCAAACCGCTTAGCAAGATTTATAAGCATACCGCCGCCCACGCCGCTGCCGCCTATATGCGCAATTCCGTCTTTGGTTGCCCGTACCAGTGCCGTACCAGTACCGGCACTAACAATTATCGCCTCATTCAAGTTTGCCAAATTCAATCCGCCAAGTCCGATTGCCAAAAATTCGTCAACACGCTGGGTTGGGATGTTGTAAATCCCACCTTCCAAATAGGAAGCACCCACCCCCGTAACCATAATTTTACAGATATCGTCCAGTCGCAAATTTTTGGCAGAAATGAATTTGCCAAACGCCCCGAAAGCAGAAGTTATCTGGTCTCCCGCTTCTACCTGCATCATACCTATGCATTCGCCGGTGAGGGTTAAACCTACTATTTTTGTTGTAGAGCCGCCTACATCTATGCCTAGTACCATTAAAATGTCCCTCCAACGTCTATGCTTGGTATCATTTAAAATGTCCCTCCAACGTCTATGCTTAGTATCATTTTAAATGTCCCTCCAACGTCTATGTCAAAAAACTACTTCCTGGCTATACCAATTATTCTCACAATTGTGGGGCTAAGCACAATATTTATTACCAGCTCAATAACGAAATTAATTCCCGCAAGGCCAATAATTAAGAAGTACATAGTAGTTGCACCCGCCGCCCACAGCTCTAAAAAGTATGGAAATATAAAATACATTGCTAAGAGAAACAGCCCCGTATTTACAACAGGACAAACAATTGCCGCGCAAACTACCCCTACTAACGTGTTTTTCTTGGAAAAAATTCGAAAAACGGCCCCTGCTGCGGCTCCTGCCAAAATACCCCTTAACATAATAACAAGAAATGTTGCAAGAGGATTGGCAACCCAAAGCATGTGCGCGCCGGGGTCTGCGCCGCTGATAGTCATTATAAGAACCACAATACCAAAAACTCCGCCAAGCATTGCTCCTGCTGCTGTTCCGTACAATGCCGCACCTATAACAATTGGGACAAGTACAAGTGTTATGGCAAACGGACCAATTTGAATAAATGTTGCTAAAATTTGAAGGATTACTACAATGGCGGCAAAAATACCAACCCCCGCGATACGTTTTGCGTTTGAATTCATTTTAAATGCTCCTTCCACGTTTGTAATTGATTCATTTTAAATATTCCTTCCATAGCTTTGTATTTGATAAATTTCAACTGGGTTCTCACAGAACCCAGTTGAAATTTATTTTTGTATTATTTTATACTATCGACCATCTCACATAAAATTAAAAATTGCGCATTAATAATTTCTTCTGTTAATGAATCGCCCAGCGCAAGAATACTTAGCCCATCGATTGTTATAATAAAATGGATTGCCAACTTAGATATATTCTCGTCTCGCAGAACCCCTTGACGTACTCCCAGTTTTAAAATAGCTTCTACGGAGCTTCGAAGCTGACTCAACTGTGTGTCGCGAAAAGCATGAACGGCCGCTTTTGGTTTTGAAAAAATATATTCGCAATACGCGCGAAACAGACTATTTTCAAAATTGACAAGCCGCTCCCGCTGTCGTGACAAGTAGCTTTCAAGCACATCGGCAAAAGGCTCGCTTGCGAGTATGGATTTGTTTATGCTGGATGCATTCTCCTTGTTGCGTTGCTTTATCACTTCGAGAAAAACTTCATCCACGGACGAGAAATAAATATAAATCCCGCCTCGGCTAATCCCGCATTCGTCAATAATATCCTGCATAGTAACGGCTAAAAATCCCTTTCGACAGAATACCCGTCTCGCGGCATCTAATATTTTGCGCAGTTTGTCCTTGCGTTGCTTTTCAAAATGTGGGCGTGGCATATTGCATCCCCCTTTGTAGCTTGTCTAATGACACTGACACCAGCGTCATAGATATATTATGACACTAATGTCATTTTGTCAAGCAAAATTTACACTCCTGCATAAAAAAATCACACACCGTACAGTATATACTCATGAGGTGATAAATTTTGAAAAAATTCATTTTCACAATCTTGATTATATTATTGATGTGCACTACGGTTTCCGCAGGGGAAAGCTGGGGCTTACACTTCCCAAAAGACGGAAGTCGTCCGACAGGTCCAAGCACAGCCGAGCATCTAAAACAATTTGACGCATATTTCATGGGGGCGGAAAACGACAAAGTAATGTACATGACATTTGACGCCGGTTACGAAATAGACTTGACTGCTGGTATGCTGGACGTTTTAAAAAAGCACGAAGTTCCGGCGGCGTTTTTTCTTGTAGGCAACTATATCAGAGACTATCCCGACTTGATAAACCGCATGGTGACCGAGGGACATATAGTCGCAAACCACACCATGACTCACCCCGATATGAGCAAAATCAGCAGTAAAGATGCATTTGCGGCAGAATTGTCAAAGGTAGAGGCTTTATACAAGGAAGTAACCGGGAGCGAAATCCCTCGTTTCTACCGTCCACCTAAGGGCGTTTACAGCGAAACCAACCTAAAACACGCACAAGAACTCGGTTACAAAACAATTTTTTGGAGTGCCACGTACAAAGACTGGGACGAAAAAAACCAACCTACCAAAAAGGAGGCGTTTGCAAAACTGTTACCGAGAGCACACCCGGGCGCAGTAATATTGCTGCACAACACGTCAAAAACAAATGCCGCCATTTTAGATGAACTTTTAACCCGGTACAAAGAAATGGGTTATAGGTTTGAATGCCTGAACCATTTAGTAAAGTCGTTATGCTTTGAAACAAGCTGATGACAAACCAAAACGCGCGGCATTAGGCGCGTTTTTGGCGACAGACGAAGCTTAGTTTCAACCGTAACGACGATCAATAAATTTTGTTTGTAGGAGAATATCATGGATATTAATTGCACCCACACCTGCCACTATCAACACGATGGCAAATGCACTCTGAATGAACTTCCTATGCAAATACAAAGCATAAACACATCAACGGATATAGATTGCCCGTATAATGTTGTAAAGTATAGTAAATAACTATACCCTTTTCAATTTGTCAAAAGGCAAAATCAGTATTTTATATTTTCGAAAATGACAAAACCCACAAGGATTACCCCTTGTGGGTTTTGTCTGTACTGTTTAAAAATTCATCACTCATGCAATAAGGCGAGGGTGGGGCAGGCTGGGACGAGTGTTTATTTGGCATGTTTTAAAATTACCTATTGATAATAACATGATCCTTATTAAGTTCCAGTAAATCCCATAGATTGCCATATAAATCTTTAAACACGGCAACCATACCATATTCTATTTTTTTTGGCTCTCTAACAAACTCGATTCCTTTTACTACCATATCGTTGTAATCTCTCCAAAAATCATCTGTATTCAGAAAAAGGAAAACTCGCCCTCCAGTCTGAGAACCTATATAAGCCTCTTGTTCTGGATTTGAAGCTCTTGCCAAAAGTAATGTTGTGCTATTTGAGCCAGGAGGTGCCACTACAACCCATCTTTTATCTTGCTCTGGTTGATAAGTGTCCTCTAGCAAAGTAAAATTAAGCTTCTTGGTGTAAAAATCAATTGCCTCATCGTAATTGCGCACTACCAAGGCGATGTGTGTTATTGATTGTTTCATTAACAGACCCCCCCTAAATTATTTTTTTTATTTAATAAATAAATTTCCCTGTCATCCCATATCAAACGCTGGAATACACAAAAAAATCTGCTTTGAATTGTATCATACCAGTGGTGCAAAATCTACCGCGCCATCCATCTGTTAAAGGCGTAACAAGACATCTTTTTTTGCTAGAAGAAAAATTTTTTAAAAACCTCTTGACAATACATGATGAGTGTAGTAGTATGGTGGTACACCAATACAAAAACACACGAAAGGAGACACGTATGCCAATAACCAACACTAATTTCGACGAGCGTTCCCCCATATACGAGCAGATAATAACCAACTTCTGCCGTGCGATAATAAAGGGAGAACTAACACCGGCTCAGCGGATACCGTCTATCCGCGAAATGGCGATGAGCCTGAAAGTTAACACAAACACAGTCCAGCGTGCCTATTTGGAAATGGAGCGGCGGGAACTGATTTTCTCCAAGCGGGGAACAGGATATTTTATTGCGGAGGGCAAAAACATGGTTCAGGAAATAAAAACAGAAATGGTAAAAGACACAGTTTTGAGATTTTTGGAAGAAATGCGTTCGCTGGGGTTTGACGATGGTCAGATAAAAAGTGAGTTGGAGAACTTTACCAAGTCTGGTCGCGACGGAAAAGCACCGTCGCTGCTCGACTATGCGACCAAGGAGGGCAACTGATGGAGCTATTGAAAATCACAGGTCTTAGCAAGCGTTTCGGCTCTAAGCGAGTCTTGAACAATTTGGATATGAACATTCCCAAGGGCAAAATAATCGGCCTACTGGGCCCTAATGCCGCAGGCAAAACCACCCTTATGAAGACAATCGCGGGCCTGCTATCAGCGGATTCCGGCGCAATCGAATATCCAAACGATGCGCGGCGCGGAATCGAAGCCAAGCGCGAAATTGCCTTCCTACCGGATACTTTAGAATTTCCCACATGGATGAAAGTATCGGATGCTTTTGCATTCTACCAAAAAATGTACCCGGACTATGACTCCGCAAAAGCCGCAGAAATGCAAAAAATCCTCAATCTTTCCTTAGATGATAAGATAAAAAATCTATCAAAAGGAATGCAAGAGCGTGTTGCTTTGGCGGTAACATTCTCCCGCAAGGTGTCTCTGTATCTGTTGGACGAACCCCTCGGCGGCATAGACCCAGTCGGCAGAATGAAAGTGCTTGAGTCCATAATCGCAACTCACACAGAGGATTCTTCCATTTTATTGTCTACCCACTTAATCAAAGACGTGGAAACGGTGTTCGACAGCGTTTTATTTATCAAGGACGGCAAAATCGTTGCGGAGCATGACTGTGAAGCCTTGCGGCAAGAAACCGGCAAAAAAGCTGAAGATATTTACTTGGAGGTGTTTGGCGATGCTTAATCAAATGTATTACAACGTGAAAAATCGATTGGAATGGCGACTGACCGCGCTTACAATAATGGTGCTGGGTAATATATTTATGATGATTCTAATGCGTGGTGCCGACACGACATCGTGGCAGGCAGGTTTGGCAATGACATTTGCAGGCTTGTCGTTCTTTGGGGTTTTTATTGTAAGCATTATAGTTACCGGGTCAAACAGCAGTGATATTTTCAAAAGCCCCAAGAGCTATTTAACTATGCTAACCCCGGTTCCAACATGGAAAATCCATCTTGGGTGGATGCTTCCGTCCATAGTTATCGATATTATTAGCGTTGGTATTGCCGTAGTGTTTATCTTCATAATGGGGACACAGCTAACGGCAGATGTAAATTATTCGGCTACACTTAATGTGCTATGGCATGTAATCCCAATTGTTTTGGTGCCAATGTATTACGGACTGCTTTTGTCGGCAGGCGTGTTTTGGGAAGCCGTTACACGCGGAGTACTGCACAATGTGCCTATGCGCAAATTTATCGGTGGTATTTTAACTATTTTAGCTTTGCTTGCACTTAGTTGGAGTAATATATTGCTTGGGCCTCTCGGAGAAGTGAGTAATGTAGGCCTGATGTTTAATGTAGCAATACACAATGCTGAACCTTGGCATGTAATCCCGGTGGGGTTGCTGGTGTTTGCGCAAGCTGCTATACTATTTGTTGTGGCCGTAAAATTAATCGACAGGAGTTTTAATACATGAAAAAATTTATAATTACAGCATTCACTTTAGCAGTGATGCTTCTATTTACCGGCTGTGTATCAATAAACCTTGGCGGCGGTAGCGTAAATGCCCTGCAGGGTAGGGGTAACATGGTAGCACGGGAATTTAGCGTCGCCAATTTCACGGAAATAAACATAGATGGCGAATTCCAGGTGGTATATCGTCAATCCACCACTCACAACGTCCGCGTTCACATGCAGGAAAACTTATTCGAAATCCTGCAAGTTGAATCTAATGACGGATTAAGAATATCCACCACCCGTCCCACCAGAACCGACAGAGGCTACACTCCACGCGTGTACATTTACGCCCCTGTCTTGGAAGCCGTAAACTTAGCCGGAGCAATAAACGCCTCAGAATGGGATACCGTACATGGCGCGCAGTTTAGTGTAAGTGTTGCGGGAGCCGCCACTGCCGATATGTCCTTGGAAGTTGAATCAGTAGAGATTCATGTGGCAGGGGCGGGACGTTTCATCCTTAACGGCAACGCGGATTCTGCCAACATAACTTTAACAGGTGCAGGCAACGTTGAAGCCGAAAATCTGCAAACAAAAAACGCTCAAGTGGTCATCTCCGGCGCGGGCAATGTGGACATTGCCGCCAGCGAGACATTGAACGTTACAATTAGCGGTACGGGTCGTGTGCGTTACGTGGGCAACCCGCAGGTTAACAGGACTATTGCAGGGTTTGGGACGGTGCAGCAACGATAGATTTAAAACGCATGCATTTTACCTAAAAACAACCCGCTACCATAATTGAATGGGGCGGGTTTATTGTTGCGCTTCTAAAAAATAAACAGGATTACGATTTTCCGCAAATCACTGCATATATCCACCTTGCATTGGCGAAACTGCTCTATCGGAAAATAGTTTCAGTACACCATGAGTGTACTTGGGAGTTTTTTGGATCCAGTTCTTGCGACGTATTTCTAATATTTTATCGATTTCTTCGGGAGTCTTACGTTCTTTATTAACTCCTACAATTGCAATACGGCGTTCGTTTATGTTAATTTCAATTAAATCGCCCTGTTCTACAAGGGCTATAGGTCCGCCTTCGGCCGCTTCAGGTGAAACATGTCCTATTGCGGGGCCGGTAGTCGCGCCGGAAAACCTGCCGTCTGTAATAAGGGCAATGGTTTTTCCTAAATTTGGGTCGGAGGATATTGCCTCTGTTGTATAAAACATTTCTGGCATACCGCTGCCTTTCGGGCCTTCATAACGTATGAATACGGCATCCCCGGGGGAAACTTGCTTTTTGATTACGGCAGCATATGCCTCTTCTTCGCTGTCGAAAGGACGTGCCGTTAAAACAGCCTCGAACATTTCTTTTGGGCAAGCTGTATGCTTAATGACTGCGCCGTCGGGAGCAAGGTTGCCTTTCAAAATGGCAATAGCACCCGAGCGACCCAACGCCTGGTCAAACGGGCGTATTATATCTTGCCAGCGCAGCCCTACTTTTGCACACATATTATCGCATTTGTCATAAAATCCGTTTTGCTTTAGTTCGTCCAGGTTTTCGCCGATTGTTTTTCCGGTAACAGTCATTTCATCCAAGTGGAGCAAATGTCGAATTTCTTCCATAACTCGCGGCAAACCGCCTGCATAATAGAAATACTGTGCAGGCCATTTTCCTGTGGGGCGAATGTCCAGCAAATAGTGTGCGTTCCGATGCAATTCGTCAAAACGCATAGCGGAAATATCAAGCCCAAATTCCCTAGCTATAGTCGGGATATGCAATAAAGTATTGGACGACCCGGAAATAGCCGCATGAACCATGATAGCATTTTCGAAACTTTTTTTCGTTACGATATCCCTTGGGCGTATGTTTGCCTGCGCAAGGTCTACAACTCTGCGTCCGGCGGCTTTGGCCACTTCTTTTAAGTCGGGACAAGTCGCGGGCATAAGGGATGTGCTGGGCAACATAAGCCCTAATGCTTCCCCCATAATTTGCATGGTGGACGCGGTACCCATAAAGGAGCAGGCGCCGCATGAAGGGCATGCGTTGTGCTTGTAATAGTCCAGCTTCTCTTTTGTAATTTCGCCACGTTCGTACATTGCGCTGTATTTGCCAATTTGTTCTAATGTTAAAAGATCCGGGCCGGCATCCATTACGCCGCCGGTAACAAGCACTGTAGGCATATTAATACGGCCTATAGCCATCAAGTGTGCCGGAACGCCTTTGTCGCAGCTGCATAAAAATACACCACCGTCGAAAGGCGTTGCGCCAGCGTGTATCTCAATCATATTAGCGATACTGTCGCGGGAGACCAGCGAATAGTTGATTCCGTCATGCCCCTGCGCCATTCCGTCACAAATATCCGTAGTAAAATATCTTGCCGCGCGGGCAGCGTTTTCACGCACACCGGCACAAACTTCTTCCACAAGTTCGAACAAATGCACACTACCCGGGTGGCTGTCGCCAAAGGTGCTTTCCACCATAATTTGCGGGAGCGAAAGTTCCTCTACTGTCCACCCCATGCCTATTCGTAAGGGGTCTTGCTCCGGTGCGATTTTACGTATTTCTTGGCTAATCATTGTAATCCCTCCTTTTCAGGGATTATATCTTGGGGTAATGCATATAGCAAGTAACTCTCAAATTTTAGTTTGAATCGGCACAAAATAGTGCTATACTAATTTCAAGACGGGAGGTGCATAATGGCTTTTGACAATCTGGTTGCCAATTCTACAATAGAAATATATCAATTCGACGTTCACGAAAAAGAAGAAATGAAAGTGATTGACAGAGTTTTGCCATATTATGTAATGTCCTATCTTAAAAAAGGCAGGGCATTGCTTAGAATTGACGGCGAGGAATACAGCTTGCAGCCAAAGAGCATGATAATTATTCCGGCCGGAGTCAAGCATGATCACATCTGCTTGGAATCTGCGGTGTTTCTCTGGTGGCATTTTAACTTTAAACTGTACCAGACATTAGACCTGCTGAAAGTTTTCCGGCTACCTGTCATGTTTAATATAAATGATGCCCCGGATTTTGAGCAGACCTTTGAACAATACATTGCACTATCCAATACCGCCGGCACTTTAAAGAACGTAGTTCAGCGAAAAGCAAAGGCCTTTGAAATAATGGCAATTTTACTTGGAACAATAGAAAACGAAACCATAAACCGACCACGAACAGATGTACCAGACAGTTTTTACACCATATTTGAAGAGATAACAACCTGCAAAAAGGGAGGAAATATTTCTTTAACAAAATTGGCAAAAAAGCATAATATGCATCCAACATACATTTCAAACCAATTTAAAAAAATCTTCGGCATTGCGCCAATTTCTTTGTATCGCGAAATTCAAAGACAGCGTGCAACTTACATGCTTACAGACCGGAACATGTCGGTAAGCGATGTAGCAGATGCGCTGGGGTTTAGTGACAGTTCCACTTTTTCGCGCTTTTATGCCGCAGGTACAGGTAAGTCTCCGAGCCAGGCGGCTAGGGAAAAACAAGCCCAACCCAGGGAATAGAATCTCGCACATAAAAGTCAAATTGCATATAAATAAAAATGGCAGTTTTAAATTCATATTTAAAACTGCCATTTTTTAATGTAAATCTGCAATGTACACTGTGTAAATTTTTGATTAGTATAGCAGAAAGAAGAAAATGAAAGAAGTTAGAGGTTAGAAAAATATTCGCCTCTGGCTCTCGGAAGGGAATGGTCATGTATGAAAGTAATAAAGGTTGCGATGCTTGGCATGGGTGGTATGGGTCGGAATCATTCAGACTCATTAAGAAAAATACCGGGGGTAGAAATAACCGCGTTTTGCTCCAGCCCGATAGACGATGCCAAACGTTACATAACCGAAAACAATTTGCAAACTCCTATATACGACGATTTTTACAAAATGTTGGATGAAGCTAGTTTTGACGCGTTATATGTCTGTCTGCCTCCGTTTGGCCATAACGGACAAATTGAAGCCGCTGCCGCAAAAGGAAAACATATTTTTGTGGAAAAGCCGATTGCTTTAACAATCGACCGTGCAGAATCCATGGTAAAAGCCATAAAAGAGAACAATGTAAAATCTCAAGTGGGTTATCACATGCGCTTCGGTAGTGCGGTAAAGCATCTAAAGCAATTGATAGACGCAAATAAAAGCGGTACACCAACGCTTTTTACCGCTCATTATGAATGTAACAGCTTGCATTCGCCATGGTGGATGGATGTAGACAAATCCGGCGGACAAGTATTCGAACAGGTTATTCACCTTTATGATATGGCATTGTATTTGATGGGCGAGGCAGAAAAAGTAAGCGGCCATATGAGTAACTTATGCCATACACAAACACCCGGATACACTGTCGAGGATACAAGCTGCGCGTCTATCCTATTCAAGTCAGGCGCAATGGGTAGCATAACAGGTTCGAATTGCGCGATACCCGGTAGATGGGTAGGCCGCTTCAAAGTAATTTGCGGTAACGTGGTAGCGGATTTTGCCGACCAAAACGAGGCGGTATTTACATATACCAACGGTGACAGTATCACAGAAGAAAAAATTAGTGATAATATAAATGCAAAATTTGAGGAAAATGTCTACTTTATAAATGTGCTGCGAGGCGAAGCACCTAATTTTGCCTCAATAGAAGAAGGCTTAGACGGATTGCGTCTGGTTCGTGGAGTGGTAGATTCTTCCCAGTCCGGCGGCATTCCGATAAAACTATAAAAAAGGAGAATTTCTATGAAAAAGGTACTTGTATTGCTGCTAGTTGCGGCACTGGCGTTTACTGCCTGTTTTAACCCTGCACCTGCACCGCCTCCGGTACAGCCGGATCCACCCCCGGCGCAAACAGTGGAAGGCACAACGCCAACCTCTCCACCGGCCACAACCAACGAACCCATAACCCTTACCGTATGGGGCGGAGGCGGCGAAGGGCAGGATGTACTTTCCGAACTTTTTAGAGCATTTACGGAAGAAACCGGCGTTATAATCAATCAGGTAACGATGGACGGGCAAACCATGAGAGATACAATTGCGCCGGCCATTAACGCAGGAGCAGGTCCGGATCTTTTCTACTCGGTTCCCGGCCCTGCTAACATAGGTCTGCTTGCAAATTCCGGCCTGCTTTTCGACTTGACGGATATCGCAAATGAGCGCGGCTGGTTCGACCGCCATGTTCCTTGGACATTGGAGCAAAACACATTTAACGGAAGATTATTCGGTATAGGAAACGAAATGGAATCTTTAGGCATTTTCTACAACAGAGACTTATTTGCCCAAGCCGGTGTTTCCGTCCCGAGAACATATGCAGAATTTTTGGAAATAAGCCAAGTGTTTGCAGATATGGGCATAACCCCAATCATGTTTGACACATTAGACCAGTGGCCGGGCTTCCACTTTGAAAGCCTGTGGCTTAACTCATTAGTAGGACACGAGGCCGTGGGCGCGGTACTAAGAGACCAGGCGGGTTGGAATCAACCTGAATTTGGTGCGGCACTTGATAGCTTGTACGAACTTGTGAGCCTCGGGCTTACTAACGCGGCGATAAACTCACTTTCCTATGACGATGCAAACATGCAATTTTTGAGCGGAAATGTTGCCATGCGCCCAACAGGTGGCTGGATTGTCAACACTTTTGTGCGCCCCGAATTTGGGATGCAGGATAGCATAGGTTTCTTCTTCCTTCCTCCGGGGGATGGTATTTCTCTGGCTGCACCAAGCGGAATTGGCCAAGCGTGGGCGGTAAGCGCGCGTACACAGCACCCTGAAGTTGTAGCGGATTTCCTGGATTTTGCATTCACCGGAGACAGATTGCGTATGTGGTATGAATGGAATGTTATTCCAAGCGTGCGCGACGTTGACCCAAGCGTGTTTGACTTGCAGCCATTGTTTATCGCATATTCGTCGGTAATGGCAAGCGTGCCGTATGCAGGTTACAATATCGACGTTCTTGTTCCGGCAAGAGTAAACGACGCTACTTTAAATTATATGCAGGAAATTTTTGCGGGCCGAATAACCGGTATGGAAGCTATGGAAATAAAGCAAGATGCATGGCGGACAGAAATAGATGCCGGTAATCATATACCGATGGAATAGCGAGATAGGGGCTGGTTAGCCCCTTTTTGACTGGGAGGTGCCTAATGCGAACCAAAACATATGTAAACGTCCTAAACTGGTTCAAGGCGATGCTTTTTGTTGCGCCCGCTCTGTTCTTTTATATAATGTTCTCCACCGTGCCCGTTATTAACACCATTCAAATCAGTTTTCACGAATGGAATGGCGCAAGCCCTACCATGGACTTTGTTGGATTTGCCAACTATGCCGATATTCTTACAGATCCCTCTTTCTGGGCAGTGTTTACCAACAATATCTATTGGATTTTGTTCACAGTTTTTGTGCCTGTACTTACCGGACTAATTTTGGCGGTTATTTTGAGCCAGCACTTTATAAGATTTCGTCTTTTATTCCGGGTTGTATTCTATATGCCCGCGGTTATATCGCTGGTAGTTGTTGGTATTATTTGGAGATGGATTTACAACCCTGTTTTTGGCATATTAACCCGGATATTGGAATCTATTGGCCTTGGGATGTTTGCTGTGGATTGGCTTGGGGACGAACGCTTCGCGCTGCTGTCTGTTATGTTTGCCAACAGTTGGACTTATTATGGCTTTTGTATGGTGATATTTTTTGCCGCGCTGTCCGGGATAGATGAAAGCTATAACGAGGCCGCTCGTATCGAAGGTGCTAACCCGGTGCAGATATTTTTCCGTGTCACGCTTCCGCTATTAAAAAATACGGTTACGCTTCTTGTGCTTCATTCGTTAATCGGTTCATTCAGGGTTTTCGATATTATTTTTGTTATGACTCGTGGCGGGCCGTTCCGCTCTACCGAGGTAATTGCGTCGCTTATGTACAGGACGGCTTTCAATTTTCACGAATTCGGTAAAGCGTCTGCAATTGCCGTTACGCTTTCCATCGTTATTGCCATTTGTTCCTTAACTTATTTACGATTGGCAGAAAGGGGAGATGATTAATGAAAAAGTCAAAGAAAAGTCCACTTTTTAGCACGACAAATATGATCGTATCACATGCCGTTCTGGTTTTCTTTCTGCTTGTGTCGATTTTGCCTATTTACTGGATGTGGCAGGCATCTCTTGCGCCGCCCGCCGCCCTCGCACAGGATCCCTTTGCCATTCCCTCAAGCATAACTTTTCAAAATTTGATACAGGCTTGGACCGTGGGAAGAATGAACGTGTATATGTTAAACAGTATTTATGTAGCGTTTCCGCGGGTTATTGTGGTGCTTACTCTTGCCAGTATGGCAGGGTACGCTTTTGGAAAGCTGGATTTTTGGGGACGGGATAAGATTTTTTACTTCTTCCTGTTTGGTATGATGGTGCCGTTTCAGGCTATGCTGATACCGCTTTACTATAATATCCAGCGTATGGGACTTATCAATACCAGATTTGGTGTTATTCTGCCGTACTTTGGGCTTTCCATGCCTTTTGCGATATTTATGATGCGTTCGTTTTTCCGTAACTTGCCCAACGAGCTTATGGAATCTGCAAAAATTGATGGCTGTAATGCGTTTACGGCTTTTCTATTCATCATGCTGCCTCTTGTTAAACCGGCTGTTGCGTCATTGTTTATCTTTGAATTTTTGGGGTCGTGGAACGACTTCCTGCTGCCCATGATGATGATTCACAATGAAGAACACCGCACGCTGCCTCTTGGGATGATGCATTTCCAAGGAAGGTTTTCGCGAAATATTTCGCTTATTGCGGCCGGAATTACAATATCTACCGTTCCGATTATTGCCTTGTATATTGCCTTGCAACGTAAATTTATTGAGGGGCTGACATCGGGTGCAATAAAAGGTTAAATTAAACTATGGGAGTGATATAAATGAAACTACAAGAACTTATCGCGTACAAGCCCGGCAAATGCGAGCTTTACAGTTATGAAGACGCACCTATACAACCTGGGGAAATACGCGCTAGGGCAGAATTTGCCTCGCCCAAACATGGTACGGAACTTGCCCACTTTAGAGGCGATGACCCATTTTTGGCAAACCGCTTTTGTAACGAATTACAATTGTTTTTGCCTGACGATCAGGCGAAATCAAAACCGTTTATGATGAAACCGGGCAACATGTGGGTAGGGGCAATAACAGAAATTGGTCAAAATGTTACCAATTTTGAAATAGGCCAGCGCATAGCAGGTTATGGCAAGCTACGAAATACTCACACAATCAAAGCAGAAAATGCTTTAATCATGCCGCCAAAAATGACATGGAAGCAAGCCATGTGCTATGACCCAACTCAGTTTGCGTTGGGCGGCATACGCGACGGAAATATCCGCTGCGGCGATAATGTTGCAATCTTCGGCCTTGGTGCGATAGGTTTAATTGCGGCGCAACTTGCAAAACTTTCCGGTGCGGCAAAGGTCATAGTTATAGACCCCATCGAATGCCGCCGCAAAACTGCCATCGAAAATGGGGCAGATTTTGCTCTTGACCCAACCACTTGCGACGCAGGATTGGAAAT
>Ga0123355_10000819_pt1 | contig 42639 bp, 18 predicted proteins | sample TergutEmb28metaG_3_FD_89872 | JGI IMG/M metagenome (GOLD analysis project Ga0123355, IMG submission 89872) | Embiratermes neotenicus P1 segment gut microbial communities from Petit-Saut dam, French Guiana - Emb289 P1 | ecosystem: Host-associated > Arthropoda: Insects > Digestive system > Gut ...
ACATACATACATACATACATACATACATACATACATACATACATACATACATACATACATACATACATACATACATACATACATACATACATACATACATACATACATACAAATACAATGTTTAAGATAGTTACATTGATTGTTTCATACTATGAAGTTAGGTTAATCTATTTGGTGTGATGGATTTAACACTTCGTTAAGTTTATTAAAAGAAGTTTCGTTAGTAAATTTAACAAATATTTTAAAATGTTTCCGTATTAATTTATTTTTACTTATTGGCCAAACGTCTGTCATTAATACTGTTGATACTAAGCTGTCTCATTCCTTATTTAGCAGCTCGCATTCGAATAATAAGTGAGATATTGTTTGGTCCTTGGTGCAACGAGAACATGTTGGTGTTTCAATTATTTTAAATCGGTACAAGTATGACCTTACATTGCCATTCCCCGTTACCATGGATGTGAGTTTATGGGTAATGTTTATTTCATATTTAACCTATCAGCAACTACCGGGAAGTATTCTTTTGTGATTTATCCCTTTCTTGTTAACTCCAATTCTCTTTGCCACTTCTCAACACTTATCTCACCAAGTTCACTTATCACTACACTTTTTGGAACTTTCTTGTAGGATTCTTTTACGTCCACGTTCGTCGCTGCCTCCTTTGCGAGTGTTTCGGCTAACTCGTTTCCCTGGATCCTGACGTGAGCCTTGACCCAGCTGGACTGAATTTTCCAGTTTGTTTTTCGTATCTCCGTCAATTTCTTTCTTATTTCTTCAAAGAGGAAAGTGTGGATGTTGCTATTTTCGAGCGATTCCAGTGTCATTCGGATGACTGTGTATATGGTGGCCGTCTTGTTTTGTGTTTGTAGGTTTTCTGTATAATCTAGTGCTCTCACTATCGCTAGCTGCTCGGCTTGATTGTTGGTGCATCTTTTGTTTAACCTGTATTTTAGACTTATTATGTGTTTACCTGACCTGAATATGGCTACGCCTGTGCCTACCCCCTGTTCTGACTTGCTTCCGTCAGTAAATACATGAATGGTATTGGTCTCCTCCTTGTTTTCTGTAAGGAAGTTTATCGTTTCTGCGGGGTGATGCCAATATCTAACTTCCATGCCATCAACCAGTGCTTCCACTTCTGAGCTACCTTTGGTTAGGTGGTAGAATTGATATGCCTTCTCTATTTTAATGGCGATGGGGGTCAATCCTGTCAGTATGCAGTGGACTTCTTTCGACAACAAAAAACATACATACATACACACACATATACGTACATACACACACACACACATATATATATATACTCATACATACATACTTCCTTACTAACTTATATACATACACACATGAACTTATATTAATACCTTTCGTCGCAGAAAGTAGCTATGTATACTCTTTTCCCATGTTGTAAGGTAAGAAACAAATAAAAAAAAATTAATTTTGTTACACGACTTAATTTAAGCTGGCAGCCAAGGAAGTACAGCCAGCTCGGTAACCATTCGGCCTCTGGGCATGCAATCTGACTCTCCCAGCCATAACTGTATCTGTGCAGTGAAAATTAGAGTGTTCTGGGAAATGGCGATGTGTTGATCGGTAACTTGTTACAAACAAATAATAAGGCAGTCCATCATTACACTTAGAAACAAGCAGCACTTTAAGCTGGAATACAATGATCAATTTTCTTATGAGCACTGGGATTTGTATGCCTATTCGAAGCAGCAGGACTAACCGGAGACTTTTGCAAATTCATCAATTGACATTGTATAACACAAAGGAAAATCTTTCCACCTCCACATTAAAGGCAGTCAGTTCTTATTTGCCACCTGATGAATTATAATTCTACTACCCTGAAGAAAGAGGCAGAAAAACCATCACAAACGGTACTAAGTAATCGATAACACGCCATCTCACAACAAAAACGTTAATATTAATATCTGCATTGCCTCACTTTCATGTAGAAGAAGAAAAATATTTGAAGTTCACAAAAACGAGAACTTAAATTACGCACTGTTACTTGAAACTAAGCATACAGGAAACGTCCTGACCAGCCCTGGGGGCCCATCCACTTTCCTACTGAATGATGGCTGTGGTATTTTTCCGAGGTTAAAGTGGTCGGAGAGTGAAGCTGGCCACTGACCTCCACCCAGTACCGAGGTTAAGAAAGAGTGAACATCTATAATTCTGCCCACCTATAACGCCTATACGGTGGGTACGTGGACAACATTATAAAGACTACATGGAAATAGGCCGTTGTTAACGCTCTTGTTTCCGACATGGATATCCTGACAGATTTTTGTGAGTTGCGACGTCCAAAAGTGATGGGACACTAGACAATACATATATATATATATATATATATTCTTAATTTTCAGAACAATATTAAATAGTCTATGACAACTGTGTTTTATTTAACAGCTACACGTTTCGGTTCAGATATCGACCATCCTCAGACTAAAAATTGTAAAATCATTAAAGGCAGGTAAAAATGTAATACACAAATCATCACCCTGATTTATGCAGTTTCCCACAGTTTTAAAATATTCTGTTGTTCTATAAAATTGCAAAATTATATACGGTCGATGGTAGCTGAACAGTAATACAGGGAATATAATATTAAAATTATTCTTTTTAGTTCCTAAAAAAAGGGGGATGAAGTGGGAAAGTAATATTTATGGATATTAAAATATTAATACAGTAGGAGTCTTAGGTGTTGGTTGCAAGACCTAAACTACTTAACTTCTCGTACATGTCACGCACAGTTTGGAAAGTGCGTAGCAGAATGTTCTATAAAGATGACACATATTATAGGTATTGAAAAATGTTAATAAATCATTTTATAAATAATTTTTGAATTTAAACATAAGAAATAAAGTTTTTTTACTTACGTATATTTAGGTTTCATTGTCACCCCTGTTTTAATAGTTTTGCTATTTTCCATGTTCCCATTATTATACTGTATATGTCATATACAATTATATATATCATATAATATATACTTTACATATATTAATGCGCCCAACAGAAAGCATTTATAGTCAGCGTGACTATATTACAATTACATATTACTATACTCTACTACATGTTTCGGCCCTTTCTGGATTATTATTGAGGAGAAAACAGATATACGAAATGTATAGAACATTTTAACATATCTTCATTATCAAAGGTTTAAACATTATTTTACTGTACTTATCTATCGTGCTGCTGTGTTTTATACATGAGCGAATTTCTTTCTTTAATGGCGATAGATATCATCTCTTGTAAGTAATTTTTCCCTGATAATTGTCCAGAAAAGGCCGCAACATGTAGAAGATTGTAATATTAAGTGATGGAAACATAGAAAAAACTATCATTGTGTTGTAGGCTTATTAATATAAATATAAACCAATACCAATTTATTTAACTGCTTAAAAATCAAAATTAATTAATTTTATACAACATGTTTGACCTCAGAAATTGAAATTGCTTCCATACGTAACTTAATCACAAATCAATTGATCCAATCACATGTCTGTCACGGATTAGGTGGTTTAGTCCCTTCTAAACTGATATTAAACCGAAAGAAGGAAACCTTCAGAAGCTGGCCTGATAATATAGACTTGGGTTTGTGATCGCTACGAAATAAGGCTTGACAACACAAAGCACAACAGTTAAGGTGCTACAGAGTGCGTAACAAGCATTACTTCATCAAGCTGCCTTGGACACCACAAGTTAAATACAAAGTTGTCACTGTGCACGCTATAGTTGGACACTCGTTCTTAAATACGGCATTTAATGGAGGTAACTAGCTGCTTCATCCCTGCAGGAAGAGCTCTCGATGCGCGCTGAGTAGGCGGCTGGATGTGCCTCACAGCAGGTCCAAGTCACTTGGAAATTAGATGAAAACCTTGCCCCTGATGGGAATCGAAATCCGACGTGGTCCAACCGCTAGCCTAGTTACTATATCGAATACGTTGAAAGACTTAGGCGGAAAGGTGTTTGGGTATATGTTGCATTTAAAAAAATATATATAATATTGTAAATTTTCCGTGCAACTATATTACATAATATAATATTTCACATAACCTTGCTTAACAAGGTTTTTATTTATTAGTGATTGCTCAGTGCTTGGCCATCTTCAGAGAGCTCGGGGTAATTTTTCGATCTGTGCAGGTTATATATCAAATTATATGGTAACATGTTACATATATGTTTACAATTAGAATTAAAATTAAAATATTAAAATCCTCAAAATCGGTTGTCAATATATAATTAGCTTACACAATACAAAATGATATTAAAGTAGATAACGAAATAATTTGTTGTGTCCAAACATCTACGTTCAACCTTTCTTCAAATGAAATAGTCCCGGAATCTGGTTTCAGATACCACGAATTGAGGCCGAAATATGTCGGATTAATAATTAATAAATAAAAATATTGTATAAACTGTGTTAGGCATTCTTAGCTGTTTTGAGACTTGCAAGTGTTCTAAACTTTCTCATGAGAACCTGCCAGTTTCTCGACATGTCTGGTGGTAGGGTTCTACCTTCCCGCCTCTAGACAGGCTGTTTTTACTCAGGCATTGTCTCCAGAGTGATGAAAGTTTTATACCTACTTTACTATACGGAAGCGAAACTTGGGTAATTAGAGAAGAGGATAAATCTAGGATAACGTCAGCGGAAATGAAATTTATGAGGAGAACAGCAAAATACATGTGGCAAGATTACAAATCCAATTAAGAGATTTTATCAGAAATTAAAATTAACCCAGTTGTAAATAAAACTCAAAATTACAGAAATAAATGTGTACAATATGTTCGGCGAATGGACAGTGACAGACTGCCACAATGAATTATGAAACATCAACCGTGTAGGAAACGAAGCCAGGGACGACACCTCACAAGACTTCTCGTCTGTTAATGGGACCGGAGCAGGCCACGAGGTCTACGTGAAACCATGCACGCTATATGATGACGATAATGACAAAAATACCGTGCAGCAAGTTGACATTAAGTATTAAATACGTTTTCGGGCCTATTTTCTCTACAATTTCTATTCGAAAATTTGTCTCATGAACTTGTAATGAGTTGCGCTCGAAATGAGGACAGAATTGCCGCGTAAAACTTTCGTTACATTCATCCCACTTAAGGAAAATAATAATGTAGGTGTGGTCAGTTAGACGAGCTTCTGGAGCCGCAATTTATGAAGAAACCTAAGCTAGTTCATGCAATAATAAAGTAAACTATTTTTGCTTCTTTAAAGTTTTCTATTCCGTGCATTCTGTGACATCAGATACGTTTTTAATGCCAACTAGAAACACAATATATGTTATATACATACATTTGATGCGTATCTCCTATATTTTTCGTTGCCTGTACACCATCATCAGGAAGAACAACTATGCCAGTTCCTTGAAAATTAACGAACCGTCCACTATAAAAATCTGTCAGGCAATTACATAAGTATATTTAATGTTAAAGAAGCTTTTGACTATAAAGTTTTAAAAAAGCGAACAGTAGTATCATTACATGTTTTTAATCACTGTACATAACCAGGACTTTTTAAATACGTACACTTGTGCTTTTTATAATATATGTTCATGACATATAAGCTTCAAAATTGAACCAATAATTAATAATGTCATAATAATACTTGGTTTTACAAGTAACTGGCATAGTTGTTTTCCCTGGTGATGGTGCACAAGCACCAAAACATATAGAAGATATGCATCAAATATATGAGTACAACAGATGGTGTGCATTTAGTTGGTATTAAAAAGGTGTCTGATTTTTTGCTTCGTTTGATGGCTTTTTATCCCTGCTTATCAGACTACAATTGGTCAGTTCCATTTGGTTAAGAGTCTCCTTTCTTTAGCAAATCTGTTAAAACTTCGTTCAAGTTCAGGCTCTTGGCAAGCCAACTGAATAAGTATTTGTAAGATATGTAAACAACCAACAAAATTCACTTCAATGTTACGATGTATTTTTATTTATAATATGTTCACCAGCATGTTTCGGGCAGGGATCTGGCCATCTTCAGAGTGATAATACGAAAATACAAATGTAGTTACAAATGTGTCACCAATGTTCCATAATATTAAAAATATATGTAATTTCGGTTAAAATTTTATTTTTGAATAATAACGTAAAACAATATAATGTAAAATCATGGTGAACATATAAATAAAAATACATCATAAAATTGAAGTGCTTTTTGTTGGTTGTTTATATATTTTACAAATCTAATTAATGTATGGAATAAGGAACATTCTAAAATGAAGAAATATTATTATATACAGGCAACATGGCGAGCCACACCTGTGAAGTGCGGTCGTCGCTGTTGCATAATGACACATTCATTACAGCTTCCCATAATCGACTAACCAAGAACCACCAAGGAACACAAGAGCTACTAGCTCCTAAACTTGTCAAGAAATTTCCGTCATTGGAAGGAGCCGTGATAACAAGTTCCCGGCTTTTATCCCTGTCCTGAGCCAGATGAATCAAAAATAATTTTTAAGAACCACTTTAATATTGTCCTGCCATCTATGCTCAGACTTGTAACTGCACACATGACAGCCGGGAAAACTGAGTCGATATAGTAACTAGGCTAAGGACTGGCAGTTCGAGGATTTATGTTCCGATTTTCCGCAGCGACAACAGTTTTGTCCCCACCCCGTATCGCCCAGACTGGCTGTAAAGACCACCCAGCTTCATATTCGATGTGTGCAGAGAGGGGCTCTTGCCACCGGGGTGAATCGAGTAGGGGTTGAAGCCGACCATTTGCTACAATGTAAAGCCGAGTTTAAGAATGAGTGGGGTTATACCAATTCTTCTCATATTTCTTCATGTTTTACGAAGAAATAACTTTTCCTTTACCTTTAAACGACGGGTTGGTATTTGAATTTTAGTGCATGGTTCATTTAAAACTTGAGTATTATTTGAGGATAAAAATACACAATTACGAAATAAGCTACATTTTATGGAAAATAAAACAGAGATGATGCATCATGTCTTAAAATGCAGTAAATTTCCTTGTTTTCTAAATATACAAAATGAATTTCTGGGGTTCGTCTTGGCAGACGCAGGTCGCATGACGGTCAAGATGGGTGCCATTCATACAGCATGAATCGCATTAAAATTTGTGACATCTCTGAAATACCGATATGGGAGTCACTGGTGAGATGCTAAAAATGGCCATCTCTTGTGAACAGCAGATTACGTAATCAGTACACAGGGGTGCAAGTACAAAAGCACAACCTCCCACCCACCAGGGGCGTGGATACTCGAGTATTATGGATCGTCATCTGGCTGAAGGGAGGGCACAGCGATGCAGCTGGAATCAATGCGATGCATTGTGCCAGCAGACGCGTGTTGAGGGGGTGGGTACACAGCTAGATACAGCGCAGCCCAACGATTGCAAGCCGGCGTGGACTGTCTGTCTCTCTCGTAATAGTCATGTAGATTGGCTGTCTTCCTCATTGCAGTCAATATAAACACAAACAAAATTAAATACTGCGTTCCATGCGAAACTGCTCTCCTCATATATCAAAAGGGTGATGAAGTCGAGAAAGTTAAGGTGGGAAGGACACTTAGCACAAACCGGGCGTACAGTGAGAAGTACAGGTAGAGAGACCACACGCGAGAATTGTACTTTGATAGTGGGGTAATATGGACATGCATATTAGACAGGATACGAGGATGTGAACTGGATTCACGTGCTTTAGAGTACGAACTAGTTACAACCTCCTGTGAACAAAGTCATAATTTTTTTTTTAATTTAACGTATGACCAACAATTTATTAGCCATCCCAATGGCTATCAAATACTGAAGGGGAAGTGCTTCGTGAATTTAATGCAGCCATATAGCGTTTTTACTTTTTCATAACAATAAATATAGTAATTCCGAAATAAGGCATATTGGCTAAATTTCTCTTCCTAAACATAAAACATAAAACGCCATTCTTCCATCATAAAAATGCAGTACCTACTTTCTCAGCGTTGTTCGACTTCCACCGCATTACACGCTGACATATACCAGTAGGATACCTCGGCGAGTATCTCATATTTCCAACATTACATTGTTTTTACTTTGGTCCTTGAATTATGAAAGATTCCTCCGAAACAATGTTCAAAAGTATACCACGTAGGACTTGACTTTGTCATACGTAACCAGAGGGACGCAACACGAATCATCGCACCATGAAAACTGTCAAATGTCGCAAAATATTGTTTTCTTGAAATAAGTAAACCATGCAGAAATGAGTGCTCTTAGAATATTCGACAGGAAGATAGTAAGAAAATGTATGTTTCATTAAAAGAGAAGAGGGATGGAGGAAAGAACAAATAGGGAGATACAAGATATATTACAACGGGTAGACATTTTAAGATTTATAAAATCTCTCAAACATGGCATGCATATCGTGAAATGAAGAGTAACGAAAGAAGGCCAGATTAGGAAAAACAAAAAAAGGAAAACCACGGAAAAGTTGGAACGATAAGTTGCAAGATGATCTGAATAAAGTAAGAATGGGAAATGGCCTTAGAGGAAAGAATAGAGGCAAATTTAATTTGAAGATAATATGCAGGACTGACTCAATAAGAATACAAAAAGACAAATAAGAACAAGAAGACGAACAAATAAACAAATTTGTAATTCTGACAATTTTACTTCACATAAGTACGCATAAAGTAGATTAAAAGTGCCTTTTTCTGAAATTTTGTGGAATTCTGGAGAGGAACAGTTGGATCATTCTTATGCAAAAAAGGAGACGTATTACAGAGTCGATGACAACAGAAACATCCTACATAAAATAGAACGAAGAAAGGATAACCGGACGGACCAAATCGTATGGTGAAACTGTCTTCTAAAGCACGTTATTGAGGGAAAGAGATAAGGGACGGGAAGACGAGGAAGAAGACTAAATAGCTACTGGGTAACCTTAAGTAAATGAGAATTGCTGGAAATTGAAGAAGAAAGCATTAGATGGCACTCTTTGTAGAACTCGCTGTGGAAGAGGTTATGGACCTGTCGTAAGAGAGAGTAGGTGATGAGAAACGAGCGCGTAACAAATTTATTTTGTCTTTGTGTCACTAAAGGAGACAATGCGATGCAGTCCTTATCAAAGGGACAGCAATAGTAGAAAATCGAATCATGCAGTGACCAAACTACGTTGCTCTGTTCTTGTATGAGGAAGTAATGTGCCCTACATCTCCCACAGCTGGTAAATATGTGACAATGTAATAATTACCTCAAAATTCATAATATACAAAATTAATACAACACACTTGGTCATCTAAGCCAAATATCTCAGTTGCTGTGGTGACTAAGCAGATTCCCCTCATATTAATTGGTAGGGAGATATTTCCGCCAGAGTCAAAGAAGCCCGTGAATGAAATTCACCCCATACTCTCACCTAGTAAAGAGGTTCAAAATGGGTAGAGTTATACACCCATTCCCCTGTATGTATTCATGGCGTGCACAGGTACAACTTTACCTTTACTTTGTACTTTGTTATCAAGTACCCTATATTGAATATCAAGAAGAACAGAATATCTGAGGATGTTTCCTTTACAACACAGGCTGCGTTACGTCTATTCGCAAGTTGAATGCATAAATAAAGCTGTCACGGGCTTTTAAAGGCACCGTAATATTATGTTCGGAGTGAGTAAGAAAAACCAAGAATACCAGATCGTCGGACCTCAGATGCTTCACTGTGAATTAATGGGAACTTACAAATAATCTATTTCGACATGGCAGTTCCCAAAATCCTGCCTGGACTTGTATATTATAAATTGCTACAAAAGTACTCTATGTCATAATTCATAAGTGTATCAACATATTATTATTATTATTATTATTATTATATCTGCTTCATAGCCGTATAAAGTGTGTACCAAGAGATAAATTTAAGCATAATTCGTACTAAAAAGAGCGTTCAGGTTTACTATGAGGCTGGATGTAGAGTGGGTGGAATCGGCTCTGTAGCTATACAGTTTAACGCGGGATTTACATTTTTCTTTGGCGGACACAGGCTATATAGTGCCCGAGTTTGCGGAGATTTTGTAAGAGGGACAACAGGTGAATTCTTAAACCTCTTAAATCTACTTAAATCAGTAAAAAGAGAAAAGACGACTGTTCAACTGTAACATTTTTTATGTTGAAGCTGTACAGTTGTTGCTTTAAGTACGTTGAAAAAACAGTACACTGCTTATTCCACGGAGCTTCGCTTTTGAAAAGATTTCAGACTTTACGTATTAATAACATTTTCCCCGTCTATGTGTTACCGAAGATTAGATTTAGAGGTCACGGGTTGCAATAGGAACACTGACGAGTGACGGGTCATGGTTTTACGGATGGATAGAGAACATAGCCTAGAATAACAGAAGTGGGAAAGAGGCAGAAAGAGAGAGAGGACGATGGAGTTGATAAATGGACATAGTATCTGCTATTTGGGGAGGTTCGTTTCGAAATGTAACTGTCAAGTGTTGGACAAATGAGCGCGGTTGTAGTTGAGTCTAGGCTATAAATGTTAGGAATGTTAGGATAGATTGGATGTAGAACAATACAAGTACATGATAAAGGTTCCATAGATGTGATATGCCATCAGGAACAAGTGTCAAATGTTTTACAGCGCTGAACATGATACCTGCCCATATGTACTTCGGAAATACATGGCATCCAACTGTGACGACAATATTCTACACTGTATATAGATGTCTTTTTTCTTCTATACAGATAGTACAGTATTTGTGTTTATAATCCTAGGTAACATTATACCTGACGAAATTATAAGGTTTGTACATTTACGAAATTTTACTGGTAAATTGATTTCTCTTTCATACCATAAATTAAACCAAGTAAAGCGAAATTGTCCGCAACGAAAGGGGGGGAATGGATTTTAATAACTTTAAATAACAAGTAGGGATAAGAGTGAAAAACTACAATAATATAGTAAACACATTAAAATAAGTAACAAAACAAGAAAGGCATTCCTGAAAGTAAGATATGGCATTTTAACCGAGGTAGAAGTATACAATCCCCCAGTCTCCATGTTAAGTTATAGAACGTTAGAGGTATCTATTCCAAACGAACATGGGAAATGTGTTTAGTTTTTAATTAATTAAACCCTGCTTTATTGACGGTACAGCTACGGTGTCGATATAACGAAACAAAAGGGATTTCTTTGTATAAAGGTGTTTTCCTTGGAGGGGACTTCCAGTTTAGTCACATGTATGTAGTAACAAATAAATCCCATCAAACAAAAAACTTAATTGGAAGTAAAATTGTATTGCCTACAGAAGTCGCTATACATTTCAGCCCGTAATACGACCAACTTCAGGAGAGATCAGTTCTATTAAAAATGAAATAAGCCCCTCTCTTACATATATAGAATTCACTTTGAATTTTAGTATATTACAATACCTCCTCGAATATTTGTATTGCTAATAAATTTTAAGGTACTGAAATGTTAAAATATCAAATCTTAAGAATTAATAAAACTGGCGTATCGAATATTCTCTTACTATTCAACGACGGTGTCGGTGGTCAGTAAGTACGCTGAATTCTGGAAATAACTAAACATTGTTACATAAAAACGTGTAGTATATACTGTAAGAATTTCTATCGGTATATATGAAGTGAGAAAGGCTGTGCTGTGTATCAGTTTTTTTAATATATCTAAATGCATTATTACAGTTCATTTTAACGATGCTGTAAGGAAAATAATGTCCACTGATGTCACTGTTATTGGCGAATAATATACTGAGGAGAACAGAATAGAAGCAATAGTGTTCTAATTTGAGCATTAACTTGGAATTTGCCTGAAAGGGACAAGGAATATCACGAAAACTCTCAGCCAGAATATTTCGTGTCCTATCTGAGATATGAATATCGGACTGCCGGACAAGACGTTAAGTGCTATTCCGAAAAGACACTAATTTATAAAATCAAATGTGTAGCTTTCTGAAAATGCTATATCACATTTCGAAAAAAATTATTTAAATTTCCGGTCATTACAATCGGCGTTTTACAAAAAGGGATAGATCAGAAGGTGAAATACCGTAATAAATGAAATTTAGAATACAATTTAAATAAATTAATGGAATTCAAAGAAATAAGAAAACTAGGACCATTAGAATGTTGATGTATGTACGATCAAAGATTATAGATAGTAAAAAATTAATTTATTTTGGGTTAAAGATAGAAAACTCGGGATAGCGGAAGAGGCAACGTAAAAGAATAAAAGCGAAACGCATACAAACATTAACAGCCATTGATAAATGTCTACTGAAAGTGCTCAATACAAATGTGAAATTTTGGAAAACATATGAGATAGGTGAATCGAAGATGTTGTATGGGGTTGAAATATGGACTGTCAAAGGAGGATGGAAGTATACTGATGGAATTCACGGAGGATTTTTTTTAAGAAAGTCGTAAGAAATCTAAGGAGTGCAGAAAATGTAGCAGCAGAATGGGAACTTGGTAGCGAAGGTAGGAAAGGCAAGACGCTGTGTAGTATAGTAAATAGTGTAACATGAATTTGTTATTGGAGAAATATGAGTTGTTAAAATGCTGTTACTAGTGGCAGACAGGGAATCTGAAATGGAAAGTTGGGTAATAAGTTTAAGGGATAAATGACTTGGTTGTGATACAAATGTTTAGAGACAGGAAGGGAATGATTAGAATGGTATGTGTCAAATGAAAACTACGCGTAACGATATTCAAGGACACTCAAATAAAAAAATGGCATAAAATAAATCTCTGGCTTCATGTTACAACGTCAAATAACAGCACATAGCTGAACTGCACACAGTTTGATGTACTGTGAATGCAAGAATTTGGTTAGCATGGTTTAGACCGTAAATTTGGAAAGTAGGCACTATAAAGAAAGGTGCATAAAAAGGAAGAGCTCCTTATGTAACGAGGAAGAAAATGAGGTACATATTTCCCTAAAATGTAAAGAGACGTAAAGATGTAGGCAGTAATTTTTGAATGAGAAATGTCTATACATAAATGAAGGAACAACACATTACAAAATAATCAGTTTTAAAAAATCATAGAATTTTAAAACCATGTAAATTTTTATACAGATCTAATACGAGTGGGAAAACGAAATAAAAAAGGCTGTTAAGGTTTAAGGAAAATGAGAGATGAGCAATTATAAGTAGAAGGACTTCATTTTGTATGTAAACTTTAACGAGAATAGAATCTGGCACAACATACTATACATGAAATTTAGTTATTAGTAACAGAAATTATGACTTCCAGTTTGTTATCCAAAAATACAAAGATAACGATACACAGAAATACAATTTTGCCTGTTATTTTAATAAACGCACCGTGCGTTATTACTATTTTTATTATAACCAATATATGTAAAATTAATATCATAAAAGTACACACACACACACACACATATATATATATATATATATATACATCACAACGGTGTCTTTGTGGAATCTATACTCCCTCATGTTTCGACATTTTCATATCATCATCAGGGATTTTACAACCAACGCCTTGCTAAGTTAATACGTACATGTAACTTGGCAAGGCATTGGTTGTAAACTCCCTGATCGTGATATGAAAATGTCGAAACATGAGGGAGTATAGATTCCACAAAGAGACTGTTGTGATGTATACTTTTATTTTATTAATTGTACGTTTGTTGGTTATCATAAAACAAAAAAAAATCATTTTGCCTGTTGTTTTGTATGGGTGTGAAAGTTGGTCGCCCACATTGAGGGAGGGAAGTAGGCTGAGGGTGCTTGAGAATAGGGTACTGAGGATAAAATTTGGGCTTAAGAGGGACGAGGTAACATGGGAGTGGAGAAAACTACATGAGGAGCTTAATGATCTGTATTCCTCACCAAATATTATGCGGGTGATCAAATTGAGAAGAATGAGATGGGCGGGGCATGTAGCACGTATGAGGCAGAGGAGAGGTGCGTACAGGGTTTTGATGGGAAAACTCAGGGAAAGAGGCCACTTGGAAGAGCCAGGCGTAGATGGGAGGATAATAATAAGATAGATCTTCAGGAAGTAGGATGGGAGCATGGACTTGATTGATCTGGCTCAGAACAGGGACAGGTGACGGGCACTTGTAAAACCGATAATGGACCTTCGGGTTCCATAAAATGTGGCAAATTTCTTTAATAGCTGAGAACCGGTTAGTTTCTCAAGAAGGAATTTGCCCCATTTAGGAAGCAAGTAATAGAAATGATGGATAAGTACTAGTAAAAACGTGGTGTTACTAGTTACATCCAAATATACGTGCATGAAACTCATCTAATAAATTTGATTTGATTTTAATCATTTACTCATTGAATTTTCTCCACCGTCCTTTTTAAAGCGGAAATAAATACTATGTTGTGGTGACAGGATTGGTCCCTGTTGCTTTACCTCGCGTACAACAGCGCGCGGAGCCCTCAGTTGGACCGATAGGCCAAGATATTGTAAATGTCTTAGCAAGACATTTCCCAACACCTTCTTTAGTTCGACGGTGCTGCTGCAAACTACAACAACGTTGTCACCAGAAAACTGTCACCTTCTCACCCACTCACCCACGCTTTGTCTAGCAACAATTTCCACGTTTTAGGGCAAGGCTAATACACAGAGTATGTTAAGATCTAATCTTCGCTTGGTTTGCTTCATTTGCAAGAAGAAAAGAATTATTCTCACAGAAAAAGAAGTATTTCTCCAAGATATTAATCACAGATGGCAAAATATTACAGCATCAAACGCCATGGAGAATTATGAACGTTAAAGAGTTACGCTTAGCTACAAATTACTGACAACCTTTCTCCTTAAAATATAGCTTAAAATTTCACTTCATTTTCTTATTGTAAACATTTCTTTTTCTCATTACTTTTCACAAAATCAGTTCCTTCTAAAAATATTTTAAACCTTGAAGCCTAAATTTATCTAAACAAGTTTTAAAAATTCAGTTCCTCCATTATGGTGGACGCAATGCATCTCCTCTATAGCCGTCGTTTACTACAATTTAGGTAAGCAATTAATGCTTATTAAAGGGCAGTAAAAACACACAAACGTACTGTGAGCCAAAGAAAGAATTTTTAACCTTGATTAACGTGGCACAAAAAATTACGATTGTGCCAACACAGTTTAGACACTAATTTATCTTGAATTAGGTGTGCTTTGTTCTTTAATGTTTCTTTCAAGGATGTGCCATTCAGTAATTACTATTACATTATTCGAGGTAAAATTATCCTTCCTAATACAGCATACCACACTATCACATGTATCCAAGCTGTTCGAACATCATAATACCAAGTGTCAAGTATTGGTACATTTTTATACATAAATTCTCTCAATTTAAATGAAAAATCAGTGAAGTATTTTAAATTCAATTTTAATTCCCATTTAGTGCCATTTTTCCTTGATCACATGTGGTTTTCGTGAAATGCACCTATGTTTTAAGTACACAAGCGTGTAATTTTGTGTAGAACTGTACATATTAGACACGTGTCTGTGCCAATGTATGGGATTACAATAGTACCTTATATTAATCAGCCAATTTATAGGGTCAATAGACGTAACACTGTACAGCTAATTACGTTAAATGGTAAGGCAGCTTAAATACTCACTAGCAATTGTAATGACATCCAAACTTCTGGTGAATGGTGACCGTCACATTCGCCTTTCAATCAACTTGTAACCACTTAAACATTTAACTGTTTCTGGCTACAGAACTGACAATTCTGATGGAAACACTCAGTACCAAGCAGACAAATGAAAGACCCTATAATGTCACGACAATGAGTGACATTAGTGGCAAATAACTGTGGACGCTACAAGCGATCATTTCGGTTTATTTACATCACCGTGAGTTATTAAACTGTGTTGGAGATTAACCGAAGTAAATTAAATGTGCCGGAGGAACAGAGGGTCAAACTGTGCGTACGAGGGGCGAAAGTGGAGTTAATTAGCTCTTTCTGTGGGGCCTCCATTATGTATTAAAGTCAACTACAACCTGCTATCCGTATATATCTAGTTTTCTCTTGTATCTATCGGCCTAGAGCAAAACGTATGTAGCATACATGTTATAAACCTAGCAGAAAACACAGTGACCCATTACGTGAAACCTTCTCACAATTGTACTCGTACCAGGTCGACTCCTGCTTGACAGTCAGTGCAATTGTAAATAATATGAAAATACAGAAATATAATTTCAGGTCTCCTAGTTAAGTTTAAATTATACTGTACGCATATATAGGAGTAAACAAATGCATTTTTTATTTAACACTCAAACACACCACAATCGTTAGGACTTCCCTGGACAAGTGATCGGTCCGTCGCAGAGACCTCTTTCAGTTAACATACAACCTTAGACCGCGCTGCCTCCGGGATCGGCTAACATTAGATTTAGGTTAGTGTTAAGGTAAAAACAAAACGAAACTCATGACCACATATGCAGCTGTCAGATTATTTATGGAATTTTTTAACTCTATCACTATTCTTCAAACTGTGTATTGGATTTCCTGTATTTCTCCTTTTAGAATAAATGATGTAAAAGTAAATTTGATGTGTATTGGACTGTGCATCATCTTGATAACTGAAGAATAAAATCGAACTAGATGTCACTTATTACTTTATTATGTTTATGTTAGGCTCAAAATGTTTCGGGCACCGTTATGCTCATCATCAGGAGCTCACGACGATAGCGTTGGTTACCACATAGGTCGTCTGGTTCTCGAGTTGCTGCTGGTTACCAACCAGCAGCAAAGCTATCGTCGTGAGTTCCTGATGATGGGCAAATGGTGCCCGAAACATGTTGAGCTTAACATAAGCATAATAAAGTAATAAGTGGCATCTAGTTGGATTTTATTCTTCAGTTAAATAAAAGCAAATGTCCTTCTATGGGGCTGAGACCACAGTAAAGCACATATACCTGTAAAGTAAGGCAGAAGGAAGTTAAAAAGCAGTCATATAACGAGCAGAATTGGAACACGTCAATCGCATTGTGCGACCGACGGAAGTCTTACACTCATTCACTTCCCTGGACTCACACATTGGAGGAAAGTGCTTTCAGATCTGAAAAATTTATAGGGCTTCAAAAAATGGCTTCGCAAGTATTGCTGTACTCTGCAGAATGTAAATTCGTTTGATCAAAATCAGTTACGTAGACATAACAATTTAATTATCCGTAACAACGTTCCTCCAGTGCTGATGACTCCTCACTCACATTTCACACACTTTATTCTATCACCGTACAGCTACAACCACGCATCAAAAACAATGGAGAATACGCCACAGACGCAAAAATTTTCCAAAAACCTAGGAGCCACCTCAAACACACCAGGCGCCAGCAGGGTGAAAAGAAGCAAGTTCCACACTTAGAACCCACAGATATTAGGCGCAACAACAGAAAATTCAGTCGCAATGGCGCCCTGCCTTACGGAATTTTTGAACATCTTGTATATTGGCCTGTATTTGAAATCTACATCATGGGTGCACGAAATCACAAGACAAGGCAAGGGTACAATGTTTAGGTTGATGGTTGTTTATTAATGACGCTGTCATTAGCATCTAATGATAGAATAATTCATAGAAGTGAATTCTAAATCGTGCAGAAGCAAAGGTTAGAAGCCTTACAGTCTCTGCTACAAAGAAATTCGGCTACAGGGACTGTCACGGAAAACGTATAAGGACAACTGGAATTCGGAACGAGATTTTAACTTCGGGCCACCCAAATGATAACCAGAATTGTTAACCACTTTCTGTGATTAATCGTTTATTGTGGCTTCAAGCTAATGCACTGAATACATTACTGAAACAAGGAAGCGGTAAAGCCTTATTTATAAGCACGGCCCTTGGAATTCGTTGCGGTATACCAGATATCATGTCATTTTTGGTCACTCAGCCTTCTTTCGTCGGACGTTCCAAAAGGATGGCTGGACTTGTGTTTTCCATTGTCCGTTGCTCTGGGTGGTACTAAGCACTCCTGTGCTCCTAAGCAACACAGAAATTTTACTCGGCTCCCCTCTTTAGTAGCTTCCTTCGCGTATCGTTAGTTTCCTCTCAGAGAACTGTCTTACATGCTATACAGTTGGCGGAATGCATCGATTTCAAGTTCTATGGTACTCGCACGCGATAATTTGACGGCAGTATTCCATGGAAAGTTTCTGTACTAATTATTTAGGGTTTGTTTAATGTTGCTGCAAATAGCTTAGGCTATACTGCGTAGAATGTCGCGAAGATTAATGACTGCTGCAACAGAAACGATGTGGGGTATTTAAAGATTTCATACTCGCATTTGCTTGAAAGAGTTGAAGATAACCACAATTCTCAGAAAGGGCAGTCGTCGTCCCGTCGAGATCAGAACCAAGGATCGTCTGAGTGAAGACAGAAGCGGTCTCACCTGAGTACGCCTTAATGCCAGAGGCAGAGGATAAGACTTTCCCTTGAGGTCTCGCAAGTTCTCCACATTGGACAGCGGCAGTCAGACCATTAGCCCACATATTCTGTGTGGGTCAGTATGCCGCTCTGGTATCACGTCACATCGGATGCCTCTATCAGCAGCGTTTGCGGCGATTTGTAAATTCTCTTCGTACACAGTGCATAAATTAAAGCATAATGGAGATGTATCCATCTACACATTTCGTTCCCGAAACTTACTCCATGGAAAAGAGTCCATTGCAAAAGATCACAGTCCCTCCCGCCACTTACTCCTGTCATATTCCAGATTCAAAATATGTTCATCTTCCTTGTTTAAGTCGTTCCAAAGGAACTGTTTAAGTCCGAGGCCTTGTGTACCATTTCGCAACATTTTGGTTTTTTTTTAAATCCATAGAAGAACTTCTAAGCATTAGGACTGCCCCTTATCAGCTGTCCGAAATTGGTTTTCAATATAATCAAAACCACTCTTCAGAGAACAGGCCATGTCGTGGTGAAAGCGACCCACTTAACAGGGTCGATTCCGAAACTGTCTATCGGACAAGATATCAGGAAAATCTGTTATTTGAGGTGCAGTGACTAGACCACGGTCCGGACGAGTGTGGAATCGTGGTTCGAATCCACACAAAAGCAATGACATTTCTCTTCTCCAGAACTTCTAGACCAGTTCTGGATCCACCCTGACTTATGTGTGGTGTGAACTAGTGACCCAATCTCCGGATGTGAGGCAGCGTAAACTGTTCACACACATTCACCTACTAAAGTGTTCAAGAATGAGCGGAGCTACAACTCCACTTATCCACATGCCATCGTGTTGGCGCAGGCAAAACTTTAAATTCATTTTTACGTCAAATTTCTTATTTGAGGTTCACACTACATAAAATAGGTGGATTTTAATTTTGTTTCATAACGATCTTAGTTTTCGTGAAGAAAAAGGCGAGGTGTTATTACCTTTCTCAATATCGGTTACTGATACAAAAATACGAGAACAGAGAAAGAACGGGCTAAGCAGCAGTATCATTCGTCCTAAATAAATACGTGTACACTGACAGGTGAGGAGTCAAATTCACTACCTCATTTAGAAAGGACAAACACTTTAGCTTCCGGTCAAACAACTTGACGTAACAGAAGACCTCCATAAAGGCAGACAGACCAGCAGTTACGCCGTAGAAAGCTTGAAGGCTGTACATGCTGCGGCAATATATGGTTCCTTCTTGGCAGAGTACAGCCAGTACTACATATATGGCAGATATATAGCTAGGTGGAGAGTGTTGTGTGGGCCTGCAACAGCAATGCTGCTTCTAATGGCCCCCTCCCCCTCTGTCACACACACACACACACACACACACACACACACACAGAGCAAAGACATGCCAAGGAGGAGGCGGAGAAGAAGAAATGGCCGGAAAAGGTGGCAACACGATTCACCCTCATACATTCCAGTTTTCCTCGCAGCATTCAGCAAGTTACGGGTACTGTATACGAAGAGCTACCCTCTGCATTCGTCAAGAGAGAAGAAAAACAGAAGCAAAGAAATAGACACAAAAATTCTCTTTAAGCCTATTTATTTACAACGTGAAAACTCGTGAATTGCGAAGTTACGTAAATGGAAACCGAGTTAAAAGTGCTTAATTATCATTATCTTTCGTGAGGGACCTGTATTTTGTGCACGCAAGTTTTGATAGTCGAGGACTTACATTCTCATTGCGATGATTATTAACATTGCGGACTCTTGGTTTGTGGCAAAATGGATGTCTCGGAGAAAACCGCTGTCACATTCTTCAGTGTCTAAGATGGAAGCAAACGTTTCGACCGAAAAGTTGGTAGGAGTCTACATTCTTGCATTCTTCAGTGTCAGGCGATGCAACCAGACGTTTCCACCCATATGTTGGCACCTGTATACAAAGTTACACGGCGTCATATCTCATAAAGCCGTAATCTTAACACCGTTTCAGAAATTTACAGAAGCGTTATGAAGAATCCTCATGATTTACAGAAACGAATAAATCTTCGAAGGAGACATCTTCTTGAGAAGCGAGGATTCGATCAGCAAGTACATAAATCTCCTCATCGTTTCAGAGTCAACTACTACGAAGCCTACAGGATAGTTACCTGGGGGCTGGTGTGGGGTCTGTGAAGACTATACCCACAGAGGCGCTGGAAGTAGCGATCTGTTTAACTTCTGTCATAGGTGCAGCCAGAATAACTGCATAGAGATTGAAGGGTCAGTGAGAATGGATGAATATATAGTTGCGGCATAAGAAATTCGAATCCCTCCAGAAATACATTAAAACAGGATAAGATCCTTTAGAAGTATCAATTCGTAAAACAATATAAAATAATACTGACTAGAGAAAACTGATGTATGCCAGGTCAAATGCCGACCCTAACATAGGCCTTTGGTTCACGGACAGGTCAGGAATTAACGCTTTGGTGTTTGTATTTATGAACCAAGGGTTACCCATAGGGAAAGAATTCCTATGTGTAGCCTCTCTACAGTGTTTCTAGCTGATGTAAGGGCAGTCCTGAAGTGTGCAGAACTCCTTTTGTCCAAGCATGTGAAGAACATGTATCTGCTCTGATAGTAGGGCAGTAATAGCAGCGCTTGCTGGAAGCACCATTGAATCAGCTTTGGTATGGGAATATACGTGTATGCAAGCGCTAGAAAAAATGTAAGTGGATCTGATAAAGTCGCTATAGTTTGGACACCCGGGCATCACGCGATACCGGAAAATGAAGAGGCAGATAAATTGGCCAAGGAAGGGACTAAGAAAGTTTATGGTGATCAAACCGCTGGCAGTCCCTTTGCTGTTGATAAACACGTTATCAAACGTCATTTGAGACAGGAGTGCCTAAACAAGTGGAAGACTTGTGAAGTTTCGCGCCAGTTCACGACGCTGATGAGTGAACAAAAGAACTCCAGGCAATGAGTAGATCGAAGTTGAAAGCAGCTGTGGGACTATTATAACAGGCCAACCAAGCCTTAGAACTCGTGTTTAAACTCGGACTCTCACAGCAGCACGATTGCCGACTGTGCGGAGACGAAACAGAAGATAGTCATTGTCCGGCACTGGCATGCAAAAGGTACAGAACTTTGGTTCGTGTGTTTTTTGACACCAAAGGATCAAGAAAACATGAGGGTGAAGAGCCTTAAAAGCTTAGTGGCTAACGCAAGGCTTGGCATAGATTCTTTAGTTCCATTCACAGAGCGAGGATGTATAAAGGATCAGTTAAGATTTACGTGCCGTTTGGGTTCATAATGGAACCGCTCGCTCTTATTTACTACTAATACTATAATAGAACCAAAATATTCCTTCCCGTGTTCACAAGAGTTCACCGTTTTTCCTTATGCCGAGTCACAAAATCTGGCATCCAGCCTTCCACGTTATATCTTTGAGATTCATTTTAATATTATACAAATTTGCAAAGTGATCCTTTCCTTGATTCACGGCCAAAATATTTGGACATATCAGTTCCGTCATGCATGCTACATACCCGGCTTTGAATTCCTCACACTTTCACTCTCATACTGTATAATCCAGATGTGTATTCAGCTAATTTGTGACTTACATATAGCAGAGTTATGGACAGGGCATTTAAGCAAATAAGAACCCTAATAATATTTGTTGAAGCGGCAAAAGGATGTAGCTCCTGAAGAGAATAATAACGAAACCTGCAATACTCGAAAAGTCATACGTTATTTGTAGATGCTCCACTTCTTCAGAAAAGAGGGAGACGACACATTACCGCGTACTAAATTCATTCGTGTGCAAAGTAAGGCTGTTATTAAGTTATCATACATGTTTCATGCAACCAAACCTCAGTCGACAGCGAGGTACCACTGTTAGCATGGGAAAGATCCGTTTAGAGCAAATTTTGCCGATAGGATCTTCTGTCCTTACTACAGGACCGTCGTTAGCAGGAACTTAAGAGCCCTAGCAGAATTATAAAATACAAGAGATGGAACAAATCCGTGCTTTTGGTTTATTACTTTATTGAAAAATTGAATGTTTTTATTATACTGACATATACCTAAAGCTAAATTTTCCTCAGAAATTCTATATAAAGTCCAGGCATGTTATTTCTATACGAAAAGAAGTTTAGATCAGTGATGTACAACTCGTGGGCCGCCAAAATTGCGTCTGAGTTCCGCAAATGATTTCTAATACACTTAACGTAGGCTACTCTCTCAGATTAAAGAATAAACTTTGAGTTACTTTGGCAAAGTTAGCATGTCAGTTAAATTCAGCAATTAGTATGTAAGTTGTAATGGGTTTCGTAAGCTATGTTTTGGAAACTTCATAAATTCTAACAGTTAGAGGAGACAGAAAGCACAAAAGTGGTGGGCTGCACCACAAACTTACTGTCCATTCTTAAGTGTGTTCCAGTAATAGTCGGCAAAAGTGTAATTCAGTCATAATTTTACAGAACGGAAGTTTGTATCTTTCTTAAAAATCAACGGCGACAAGGAAACACTAGAAAGCTTCTAAGTGGAAATCTTTACTCTTCATCAATAATGCAAGCAACTTAATTACAATTATTTGCTACACTATCTTTATTGCAGCAATACTGACGGTTCACAAATAGTAATTTTAGTCGCTGAATTGCAAAATGTAACATATGTTTTCTTGAAAGAATGTGACTTCTGTCTTTAAATAAATAAGTTTATTATTACCAACAAAACGTACCTGTGAGTAAATAGACAACCACTCCTACATGTTTTGGCTCTTATTTATAGCCATCTTCAGGAAGTATAAATACATACTGAAAGGCATATACACCATTATCACGTAGCTTCGTTACTTGTAAAACACAAATGCTAGTACGCCATTACAACCCAGTGTGCTGTGCTGGTAGTATTAAAATATACACAATTAACACATCGATGTATAATGTTGGCAATGTTGAAGTCATGTTAAAATTATGGAAATTATAACAACACAGGGCTGTCATTCTCTCTAGCACTGGCAACACTACATACTGGCGTTGTAGATATATATTGGCATTGTGTATTTTACAATTGAAAAAGTTATATGATAATGCTATATCTTTTAGTATAGACTGCTACTCCCTGAAGAAAGCTACAAATAATAGTCGAAACATGGAGTGGTTATCTGTTTATGGAGAAGTGCAATTTATTGATAATAAACTTGTTTGTATACAACAGATACAGAATAATGATTCTTTTATAATTAACAATTGGTGCCCGCGCAGGACTCAGTGATTTTGAAAGAGTCCTTGAGCAATAAAAGGTTCTTCTACATCGGTCTAGATTATAAAACTTTCCACACTTTGCAGCCGTGTTTCGGCTGTAACACTATGTTGACAGGCGTCAAGAGCCAGAGCACCGTGACGCAGCTGACACGTGTTTTGTCAGGATTTCTGAGGGTTAGAAACTCGACATTGTGCTACGAAGGTGATTAACAAGTCACGGTCTGCCAGCTCTAGAAACTGGACTTGACAGCCAAAATTTTGCATAAGGAACAGTACGGCGTATTCGTTGCGTCAAACACACACCAAAATTCCGCAGGGCTGTCAGGGAAAAGTGACTGTATGGCAAACTGGATGCCCGGAACCGAATTTAAGTAAGTTGAGCAATGAAAACCAGTACATTTTCTCTCATACCTGGACATTTTTACATAAACAGAAGTATTCCCTCATTGTCAGTAATAATTTTCAGATTACAGGAGACTAGCAGTGATTTTGCCTTTCAAAAGTTGTAAATCACTCGCCTCAGTAGTAGCAAGGAGACATCGCTCATGTCACTCGCACAGTGCCACACGAACAATATCAGAAGCATCCACTTTTGAACTAACAAATTTGTATGGGATCTAAACTTACGTAGGTACACGGAAGTTAGCACCTGTGTTTTTGCAAGTCGGATTGGATACAAAATTATTACAGTGTAAAATGTCAAAGAAGCCAAATATAAACAGCGAAACGCTATAAATACGAGCAACACATACGCGCGGTTTTTTTATGTAGTAATTCATTACAGGTTTACAAGCGTACTACCGTAATCCTATTCCACAGTACAAAGAAATTATAACAGAAAACATAATGTAGTGGTACACATTGTCGAGTAGTTCCAAACTGTTTGTTTCAAGTACCAAAAATCTCCCCTTGCTTTGACACACACACACACACACACACACACACATATGTATATATATATTCAGATGAGTATGTCTTTCTGGTTTGTAGACACAGTGTCGTAATCATAAGAACATACACTCCACTCTAAACAGTGTCGTAATGCATCATTATTTCGTTGCTTAACATTACAAGAAATAGGCCAGTATTATTTCGTTCAAACTTATTTTAAAATTTAGTGCCTTCAGGGCAGTTTTAAACCAGTTAAATATCATAAACATTTCGACGTAACATCAAGAAACACAAAGTGTAAATTTTTTTTAAAAAGGTTTTTTTTGCCATCTTGATTTTAACTTTATGCTGATGTAAATACATTTCAAACCATGTAGTGGGTCCCTGTCACCACGGCACGGCGCGTCCTCCGGTTGCGGGTAGAGGAACGGCCTCCGATAAGGAGGGTAGCTGCGAATATATTGAATAAACAGTCTCCGACATCTGACAAGGGGTGGTGCTCCAGCTTGGGGGTTGGGCGAGGTGCTAACAACCCCTCCCTCTAAAACATTCATGTTAAGAAACACACACATGCGGGATGATTCCTCTGGAGACAAAACAATCCGGAGGTAAGCTACTCCGCCACTCGGATCTAGGGGGGGGGGTCTAGGGGAAGCATCGCGCAGCATACAAAGAGTAAATATATTTCAAACCTCATTATAACACAAGGTTCAGAAAATTCGGTCAATTTTCTTTTGCGTTTATGTTCGTAATATGGAGAAATATTTGAAATGAAAGTTTTAATCTTTATGAGACCTAAATGTATATACCTCTATACAGGAATATTGTAGAGACAATCGAGTTACTCGAAAATATGGAGAAGGACAAAGTGAAGAAAAGAGTTTCCTAGACTTTTAGCCTATACAGATAAAACTGAGGAGTGATAAATAACCACGAGAAAATGCTGCAAAATTAAAGGAAGGAAAATTAAGAAAAAACTTTAAATTTCTAACAGGTCTTTACCGAAGATCCACCACAGCAATACAAATTTGATCAAAATCCGTTTACTCCATTTCGGAGAAGAAACAAGCGGATAGAGACTGCTACGAGCGTATGAGTCCACTTTGTAGGATTTGTACAAGTAACTCAAAGTGACGCTTCTTTTCAAGACACATTCCAATGGAGAATCATAAATCATACTGCAGGTGCTTTTATCTCGCAACACACTGGCAGTATCGGGTGTTGTAAATGGGACACCCTGTATCCAGCGTGAAACTCTGTTCACGCACAACATATGTCAGGGTTTCTGCCCACAAATTGAAAGGAGAATATGTTACCCCACTTTTAGGTTTTCTCCGTTGTATTAAAACTTTACGAAGCCTTCATGAAGCCAGAGAGCAAGCTCCGCTACCACATCTTGCTTGAGGCAACGGACAAAAAACAAAAACATGATAAACTTCAATCAAGATAGCCGGTCCGCTTGGATAGAGCGTGCAGCCTTTGGCGCAGTCTGAAGCAGAACGAAGCAATTTTAAAACAGCAGAAGACAGAGGTCACAACAGTGGCTTATTTTTGGTTTAGGGTACAATAGTAAGAGTCCCGCATCCTTACATGTTACAGCATTTGTATCTTGGTGGTCAGGAAAATGTAGAAGTGTAGAGGAGAGGCTAAATTATCTCCTTTGAATGTACTATCACTTCACTGTGCCGACCAGGATAAGCATTAGATTCTGTAGAGTTAAGAAAAGTCGACATTCGAATCCGGTATCCGTAATAGACTAGCTGTCCGTAATCAGATATTCAATAAATTCCGTACTGACTTGGACTGATATTGCATCATTTAACGGTGCTGTATGCATATATGTATTTTACTTAGTTTTTAAACTTAGAACTGATTAGTACATGCAGCAAACCACCTGGACTCTACTAGATTAGAATACAGTCAACTAAGTATTAATCACCAACTTTTCGTAATTAATCACTGCCTTGTCTGTCGTGCGACATGTCTATAGCCTCTTGCCAAGCCAGGTTTGCAGACAGTGCTATCTAGTGCTTGCAATTCCCAGTATTTTCTCTTTTCCTTTAAGTCATGCAATAGCAGCTTACGTCTTCTTCCTCGCCTTCCTCATATTCTCTTTTCTTCAGCAAAGTGTTTTAGAAGGAAATTCCTACGAAAAGGCGTGAGCAAGCCTATTAGCCGTCCTTCATATTCTTACATGTAGGATGTTCCTTTCCTTCCTGACCCTAGGTAATACTTCATTTCTCACACGATTTGTCCAAACGACCTTCTCCATTCTTTTCCAACGCCACATTTCAAAACTAACCCTCTGCAACTCATAATTCACAAATGTTCTGCCATTATAGCTACAGAATCTAAGAAAATAAATGAGCGTCGTAAGCACAAAAAGAGTAGATCTATTCCAGTTTGTAGGAGAGTTTGGTTACTTTTCCAGTTTTTTTTTATATTCGATGTTCTCTGTTTAATTTATTCGACTTCTTTGTCTTTTGATAAAAAGTTTCTTCTGGGTGGTATTTACGGTATTGTGTCTGTTTAGTCCGTTAAGAAAAGATGCAGTTCTGATCTGTCACATTGTCTTATGGTGACGTATAAACAGCAGCGCATCCTATCACTTTAGTTTTTACGAATCATCATTGAATGAATTGGTACAGGCATCAAAACAGCAGTCACGAAATTTCTACCACAAGTTTGGCTGGCAAAGTGCCGAATGCAGATCAGTTTTTTTAACAATTAACCTGACCTGCTCAGTTCACTGACGAATAAACTAATTAACTAAATAATTAAACAACTCCGTGGAGCAGGGTCCTTCTTTAAAAACTATTCAAGAACTTTCTATAAATTCACGGAACCCGAATGATGGCAAAAGCATACTGATGTTTCGGTGGAAAATGTTGTCTCCAATTTAAAGGTATAAAAGTAGTATGTTGCCCTTTGGTGCATAATACGACTGTAGCAACTGCGGTAAATAACTGACAATTATACCACAATAGTATTCAAAAGTAATTAAAACATGTTCTTTGTTTATAATGATAGTTGTTTTATCTACAACATATTTAATCGCTGTCAGTATTAGTTTTGTTTGCAGACGAGCGTTATCTTTCACATAATTTTATATGGCATAAAGAACTTAAGGATAAGCACAGAGATTAAGATCATGCTGCACTAAATGTCACTTAATGGAGCTTGATGCTTTTAGTCGGATGATATGATGGTTAAAGTGGCCAACAACGCATTTACTATGGGGCTATGCATTCTAGGATTGTGCATTTGATTTTCCCCTCAGGAGATCAATGTTCTTCGTTGTCGTCTGGTGACGGTAGAGAAATGTCCAATATCCTGCGAGTTTCAATTACCTCTACAAGATTCGCTTTCCGGGAATTAAAGTGGAAACAAGAAGACTGGGGTTATGCAACGCCTGTGATGCTAATTCTGTAGCTACGAAAATGAAAGACAGGCACAGAAATGAATGCAGTAAGGCTCTGTTTGTACGTCAGGTGCATCAGTTAGTCGCAAAATATCAGATAAAGAAGACCTCCTGTAGGAAATTTGTAAGTTTATCAACAACAGTATATACAGATGTAGCTCAGTACAGTGACCATGCCATAAGCTTGGCGATTTCGGAATTATTGTCTAGTTCTCTGCAGAGACAAGAATATTTTTTCTTTCTCCAAAGCGTCCAGACGGACTCTGGAAGCGATGTCATCTCATACACGTCCATTACTTGAGGTTCTTTCACAGGAAGGTACGAAGCGTTAAACTGGCCACTCACATCCACCTAGTGTCGATGGTCTTCAAGTATTACAATATTTGTATAAATATTTCATACAAATCAATCTAGTATCTCATAAATTGAACCCAAGCCTCGCAATACGGCGATCCCCTACATGTAAATCGCTCTTTAATAAAGGAGAACAAAAAAACTTCAGAAATTACGGCAACAATCACTTAAATATCAGAGAAGAGTCAAATGCTAAAATACGATATGAAACATATGTAAATTGGACACAGGATGAACAAACACAGTATCGAGGTCCAAATGCAGCTCGCAAGAGCCTGCTTGTTGGTCCATAAAAACCAAGCAAACTTGTTCATTTAAATTAAGTTCTGAATATGTCCCGAGTGTGCTGTTCGGCTAGATGAAGATATTATTTGCGATTTTGGGTTGTGGACAAAATAATCGGAGAATCACTGCCTTACAAAATGGACAGTTTCCTACATAATGCTGATGGACTTATAATCAGCGGCGTAACTGTGCGGAGGGGAGTGGTGCGGAAGCCTCGGGTGTCACAGTCTAAAGGGTGGCAAAACGGGTGTTTCAAATTACACTTTTAGAGCCCACCGGTAACTTTACATAGCACAAGGATTGATATTCAAATATTTTGCATGGTGATTATGTTCAATTAATGTATTTTGTATGGATCTTAGAATAAACAGCTACTTTTGCTTTATACACATGTGTGTATAACATTAACGGATTTATTTTTATAACCGAGGTAGAGAGTGTTTACTGCGCATTATGCACTAAGTTCTTTTAAGCATATATATAACACAGATACGTTTCGTCCTTAAGATTTTAAAAAATAATTCTCTGCACCAGAAATTTAAATTATCGAGCCAAATAAGAGGGGACGACCATTTGGATTGCCTGCCCTGGAAGCTTAAAAAAAAAAAACTTAGCTACGCCACTCTTACGTTCAACACGTTTCCACAGACCTCTATAAAGTGATTTAAAACATAAATTATCTCCCATGGAAATGTCATGGCTTCCCCATGTCCCCCCCCCCCCATTATTCCTACCTAAGGCAACGGTAAAACATCGCAGAATTCCGCCAATCTCAACACCTGCAACATAGCAACGCCGAAACGCTCAGTATATTTCAACGCGGAATTTCATTATTCCTTATTCTACTATAAAGGAGATCGCTTTCATTATCTTGTATTTGTAAAATACTTCTGTAATAATTATCACAAAAATAACAGAATTTTAACTTGAGGAATTTCCGTTTGATACAACTTCTAGTTCCGTATAACTTACGGCGTTTATATAAAACCAGATAAAGGTTCGTTCTCCTGCCTCGGTCATTTTCAGATCTGTCACAGGAATATTTCATATTTCATATTTTATATTTCATGCTTCAATGTGTCCTAAAACTGACACATTGAAGTATAAAATATGAAATGTTTCTGTGATCTTTTGATGTCGCAGGAAACGGGCCAAACACGGAACTTGGTGTGTAGGTCTGTATAAAAATTTATGAGCTCTGCAGAACTTACAATTGTGTCAAACGAAACGTTGCTAGCTTAATTCTTATTAATATGCAATGGAATTCAACCCATTAAAACAGCAGCATTTTCAGTGGATGAATGAAAATTTACTAAACATTATTTATCGACACATACTTTACCAAAGCGTGTTACTGTGTTGCATACTTAAACGGGAATGAATACTAATACTACTGGATTCTTCTGTCCACGAACCATCCACGTTTATAATTCTGATGTGCGTCATCCCCGTTGTGTTTCTTTATACAATGGTAAGGAGTTACGTGTAGAGTACACACAGTCAAACATATGTACTAGTCTAGTTATCTTAGCTAAGATAACTAGACTAGTACACACGTATGTATGGCACCCGCCGAAAAACGATTAACGAACACGGCCTTCCACTTATCTAGTGTGGTTACTGTAATTAGGTTAGCACGTAAAATAGTACCCATTAGCGTACAGACTTAATACTAATGAAAACCCCTCTTATATAAAACGGGACCATGGTACCCCCCAACACCCCCGCCCCCTTCTCCCAAAATGTTTCTCATGCATTATAGTATAAATTATCTAGTCTAATTTTACAACCCGAAGATGGCCCACATGTAAGGCCGAAACATGTAATTGTCAGAACCCTCATTATATTAATAATAGAGGTTAATATAGTTGTGTTTGACTGTGTGTACTCTACACGTAACTCCTTACCATATTGTATCCACGTTTAATACTTCGGCGCTTCATTTTCTTATCCAGTGTCTGATTCAGCTACGTTAATCAGTTTATCACATGGTTGAATGTTCATGAACTTAGACAATCTTACGTTTAACTGTACTGACGAAAATGCAGTTTCTCTTACGAAGTACGAATATTAATAACCTCAAAGTGCACAGTTTCTCTCAGGAAGCTACCGTTGTTCAGCTATTTCAAAAAGACTCCACCCTTTAACGGACACGTTAATGAATCGTCTTCGAAACAAAACGATCAACGTTACATACCCTAAAGTATATGATTAACGCAAGAAATAAGGCACGATTCCAAAAATTTATAATTGTGCATTTCAAAGGGTAAAGATATTTTTAAATACCTTGGAGTTCTTATTATTAAAAAGAGTGAAGGCTGAAATAAAAACCGGAATCACAGCAGGAAATGGGTGGTTATCTTGCATTCACCAAGTTATTAAAATCCAGTGCGGTAATATGTAACAAAATTTTATTTATCGGGCAATAATTAGATCGGCAGTATCGTGTAGTTCGAAGGTCTGGACAAAAAGCGATTAAAACCCGTTAGCAATATGGGAAAGGAAAACATTAAGAAAAATAATATACCAATCACCAACACAATGCACTTCTATGTTTATGGTGTATTTCAGTCAAAATTTTCTCACCAACATGTTTCGGCCACTCATGCGGTCAAGTTCAGGGTGATATTGTTACAAGAATACGAAGGTACAAATGTGGTTATTTGTGTCGTCACTCCGTGACAAAAATTATACCAGTAATATAAATATAGGTTAAAAATGGGTAATGTCTAAAACCTTATGTGTTACAATTGTTTAGTCTCTGTGCTGAGTGATACTTGATGTAGTGATGTGGTGAGTTTTAATCGAGCGTGTAGGTGATGTGTAGACGGTGTGATATGCTGGTTGGATCTTATATTTATATTACTTATATAACTGTAACTGAAATTATAGTAATTTTTAATTTTTATGGAGCGACTGCGACACAACTAACCACATTGTACATTTGTACTCAACAACTTACTCCCACGCGCTACAACCCATGCAGGGTCTTGGCCGACTTAAGAAGTCGCCTCCAACCATCTGTCCTTGGCCTTGATCCTCCAATTTCTGACTCCCAGCCTCATTTTCTGACTCCCAGCCTCTCTGTATCCCTCATCACTCCGTCCATCCATCTGAGGTTTGGCTTTCCCATTCCTCCGGTTTGTCCAAGGTGATTTTCTTACATGGTAGATTATCTTGCACTCGTACTATATGTTCTGCCCATCTAAGCCTGGTTATCCTAATTGTTGTTACCAAATCAGTCTCATTATACAGACGATACTGTTCTTCATTATATCTTGATCTCCATCTTGCCCCTTCACAGATAGGTCCATAGATTCTTCTTAGTATTTTTATCTCGAAGACTCCAAGACGTAACTCATCTACCTTACTCAGAACAGGTTTCTGCCCCATACATCAAGACTGATTTTATTACTGTCTTATATATAATCACTTTATACTTTCTATTTATGTTTTTGGTTTTAAGTATATTCACCAACCCAAAGTAACTTCTATTGGCTAATGTAATTCTATTGTTAATTTCGGCAGAGGTATTGTTGTCAGCCGTAATTAATGTTCCCAAATACACAAAACTGTTGACTCTTTCAAAGGTCATACGTTTCACCTTAAAAATATTCTCTTCGTATTTCTTCTTGGTGCCACAAATCATGTACTTAGTTTTAGTTTGGTTAATTTCTAATCACATCCTTCTTGCAGCTCTATCCAATGCTACTGTAGTCTCTTGAAAAGATTTCGGGGATTTACTAATAATATCAATATCATCTGCATATGCTAATATGTGCACTGATTTGTAAAATATATTACCACGCTGGTTTATGTTTGCGTCACGTATTATCTTTTCCAGTGCTATATTAAATAAGATGCAAGCTGCCTCAACCCATTTCGTATATGGAAACTTTCAGAGTAAATTTGTACCCTTGTAATAAAAACATCACCCTGAAGATGGCCACAATAGCGACCGAAACAATTTGGTGAGAATGCAGTGAATACAATACACCATACAAATTGAAGTGTATTTTGTTGGTTATATACTGTGGATCTGATTAATGCACGGAAGATGGAACATATTAAAACTGAGAAAAATACTTGGCCCTGTGAAAGAAAATGGCGTATGGATGATCGCAACAATCAAGAGTTAATGGATCGGTATAGAGAACCAGATATTACCTCAGAAATTAGAACAGGAAGATTACGATGGTGTGGACATATGGTAAGACTAGCCAGAAGATGAAGAACTGTGTAGAAATGTTTAAGAATAACCCAGAATAAAAAAAATCCATTTCAAAGCCAAGTAAGAGATGGTTGGACGGTGTTAAATATGATCTGAAGAAAATGGCTGTTAGAGGCTGGAGAAAACACCTAGTAATAAAGACGCGTATAACCTAATCCTGATGGAGGTCAAGGTCCTGACTGGACTGTAGGGCCAGTGGCGAAGGAGCTACGTACCCTCAGGACGACTGCAACTAGTACGGACCCTCGCATCCTCTTTCACATTATCCTCCTATCTACGTCTATCTCTCCCAAGATTCCTCTTTCTTTCAGCGTTCGCTATTATATTTTTCCTGCATTTCTCATCCCTTCGATAAGTAACAGTTTTCTAAATTAAAGGTCAACGAGCTTTCTCTCAGTTCCTATTACAATCTCATCCCTTAGAAAGTTTGTGACGTAACGTAAATCTAATGTCCTTAAGCTGTCCTCACGTATGTCTATGTTATTAATTCTTTCGTTCTCGATTTCTTTGTCATCATTGTTTGTCGTCACAGTCCGTAAAAAGGCCTGAATCGAGGTTTTAAGCTCCCTTATGACGTACTTTTTAACCCCCCCCCCAACAAACACACGTACACGCACGCAGATATATAAGCGGTTAGATTCAATAGACAGCGGATTAGACCTTCGCAGTACAACAAACACAAAAGCGGACAAATATCCATGACCCCAGCAGATTTGTCTTCCCACTCGAATATCGGAAAGCTCCTTAGATTATGCAACCATCGAAAGGGGTATTCTGAAAGCTTTGTCGATATTATGATAATCTTAGCACAAATGTAATATCGTATAAAATCCTGCATTGTTAGAAATATGATGGATTGATGTAGGAAGATAAGAATAAATCAGTATAACAAGGTGTAGCGCAGTTCATTTCGGAAAAACATCAATGTGAAAGCCACCACTGGTATATTAATAATTATGTTTGGCTTCAAACATGCGAAGGATTTAGCGGCAAGCCAAAGGTTTTAAAGGATACCTCGATTTCTATTTCCGCATTCGGGAAATTATAACCATTCGAGATAATGCCGAGTGTTTAAGCTCTCCAACAATTAAAGTTACAGGAGTTTTGGAATGTATTATATACTGGCAGCGCTAGTGCATGGAGCTTCATCCAGGGACTGACTATACCGATTGTCTTGTTGCCAGCCAAGTGACAAGTGTGGTAAAATTTCAGCACTTTATTGCTTGTATCTTGTCAGGGATTTGTAACAATGTCTACTGAGCTCAAAGGCTGGGACAGCTCTGTCGGTATGACCACTCGTTACGAGCTGCCACCCACAACAGCGGGTGAGATTTTCCGACTCGTAAGAAAAACCGCACAAGTAGTAGCTTCATATATACTCCTCCCAAGATACTGTACGGCAGAATACATCAAGTTGAATAGGACTGAAACGAATGTGACATGAACTGGTAGAAGAGATATGCATAGATTATTTTGGTGGGAAAACCTGAAAGAAGGACTTTTGCTTATTCCGTGCAGTAGATGAGAACGGCGCTCTTCTGGGTTTTTACGCAGCGAGTAGGGGTAATTCCTTACTGACGATTCGGGACAACATAACTGCCCCATCTTAAAGGGTCAAAAATCCTGAAGCCTTGAAGATGAGACCGATAGCTACGGCGGTAGGGACGAATTCTTTACTCTTGAAGAAGAGACGCATAGGTTGTCCCGAAATGTTGGTAAGGAATTACCACTACTCGCTGTGTAACAACCCAGGGGAGCGTAGTTATTTGCTGAAGGAAGGAGTCCATTTCGAAAAATTATAATTACGTGGAAGGATAATAAAAGGGCTATGAAAGGAATAGGGTAGGAGGGTTTGAACTGAATTCGTCTGCCTTAGAGAAAGGCAAGTGTTGAGGTCTTGTGAACAGGTAGCGAATTTCTGAGTACCTACAGCACATAGAATTTATTGACTACATGAAGACCTATCGGGTTCACAAGGAGGGCTCTGCTAAATGGGGTTTCCCCATGCCGCAAGAGCCTCTTGTAGGACACAACCTACCCATTTTCGAGGCTTCACGATCACACTCAGATACACCACACTCGGTAAGACTCCTTCGGACGAGTGAAAAGCCAGACGCAGAGATCTCTGCCTGACAACACACAACACTCACAAGACAGAAACTTCAATGCCTCCGGCGGGATTCAAACCTGCTATCCTGCATGAGACCGCGTGACCACTGGGATCGGCAATGGAGTTTGTAATTCAGCTGAATTTACTTTTGACAGAGTGTAGTGCTAAATGTTGTAAAACAGGTCCACAAAGACGAGAATTGATCCCTGTGCTCAGATATGGACTTTTGGATGATGATCTTGAACCTGTTGTCCTTTCTGTATTGTAACTTTCCCTCATTCCTAAAGTCGCACTATTAGTAATTAGATGAGTTCCTTGGCCAGCCGGGCTGTGTAAGGGGAGGGAGGTCCGGACTACCCGAAAAAAATGGACCAAAGAGGGAAAATTCCGTGCTATAGGTAACATACCAAAAATCACCACTTGGTGGTAAAGTAAGACTACTTAAAAAGGAAAGACTGTACCTAACAGTAAATAATAATATACTGTAAATATCATTTAAATTGGAAATGTACGGACCACCCACGGATCCGGACTACCGGGATCCGGGTTACCGAGGGTGGCTGTACAAGTGTTTACCTTCGACCTGTTTGTCACATCGAGCACAAAGATATTTTATTCATAACCGACAGATACTAACGAACTTGTACAATATATGCCTGAAGTCTAAACAGACGAGAATCCTTTATTTTTATCAAATTAAAACAAACAGGCATTTTGCTTAGTTACCATGATTTTATTGTACTGCCTGTATTTATTCGCAAACTCTTTTTGTCCATACCTCCAAATCGTTAATCACTTTGACCTTCAATCCCAAAAATATCAGTGAACTTAATTATTTTGGGAGTTAATAGCCCATCACAAAAATCTGGAACTTTCTGATCTGCCTCCGCATGACAGCCCCGCCACTTGTGTTATCTCCCAGTAGTATTATTCCACACCTTTGTGTCATTGCGCTATCATTCCCGCAAGGAAAAATTCGACGTGCGTTACAGAAATGTTATTATTTGAATTTTTTTACTTCAAAAATTGCGTGTCTGGAATTTCTGAACCCGAAATTGTGTATGTCCATGAGTGTCTGTTGGGAGCAAGGGTACGTAATAATCAATAGCCTGTAGACTTTCCCCACCTGATACTAAATACACAGCTACCACATTGACATAGCTAACAGCAGGGAAATTTGATGCTAGAATATGAAGTGTCTTTGAATTGTTTTATATTCATTAGTACTTTACGTAAATGGGTCAAAATGCTTGAAATCATGCTAAGCTCGTGTTTCTTGGTAACCTGAAATATACGCCGCGCACAATGTACACGTAATTCGTTCAGACTATCAACAGATGGCAGGAGACGCGAGATTTGCCGTTCACACAGCGGCGTTTCTGAAAATTCAAGTCTTCTATGAAATTCCACTTTTGCTTGGGGTCAATATCGACTGTCTGGCAAGGCGATAAAGACGCACTACGAAACGTCGGTGGTATATACCAGTCAGTATGGCTTAACATACCAGAAGAGATGAATCTGGGAGAACCTAAAATCTAACAAATCAATAACATTTGATGAGATAAAGAATAATGAATGTAAATGTGATTATTTAACGATAGTACTAGTTATATATCCCAGGTAGCTCAGTCAGTACAGTGACTAGGCCATGGGGCTGAATGGTTTGGGATTCGAGTCCCTGCAGGGGACAGAGGATTTTATGTTCTTCAAAATGCGCAGCACAAGTATAGGGCCGGCCCAGATTTAAGGCGCCTAGGACGCGAATTTGATCACTTAGCTCCATCCTGTACTGAGATTAAAGTTGAGTGGAGCCGTGCCCCATACCCCCATATGCCTTAATGGCGTAGACACACACAACTTTACAGTTTTTCAGTAATGACGTATAGGAACTGGGTCAACAGTGTGACTGGTACAGTAAAATGAAACACACTCAATATTCGGAAGCTGCTGCTTGTATTAGTAGTCTTAGAGGCAATAACAGCAAGTGAAATAAGACAGTAATTCTTAATCAGGATACCTATTGCCATAAGAACACTTGAAAGACCTAGGTGTCGTTACGACTTTAATTTTGGAATTTAGTTTCATGATACAAGGTATGATTTTGCGGAGTATATCCACTCAGTGCGGGATACGGCCCATGGCGTACGAGCTGATTAACTCTTAGCTGTCCTACAAAGCTCGTGATTCGTGGATCAGGTTATTTAGGAATTAAATATGTTCACATGGCAAAACAAAATATAGAATATCAAAAACAAAAACATAAATATGTTTTAACAGCGAGCAACCACATGAAACAACCTGGATATTACTACACAAATTTATACGATTCAAAAATCCGTTGGTCACAGCAAAGTTACAAATGGATTTAATGTGGAACGTGTAGGGGAAAACTACACTTTTTGACATATACTGTACGAATATGTTAAAAATATATAATTGAAAAACAAACTTCATGAAGGTATTTTGCAAGGTAATTCCGAAAGAGACGCCACACTTTTTGAAACGTTCACTGTAACTCAATACGAAAAGAGTTAAAACAGCTGAATATTCAGAAATATTATATTTAAGGTTTCTACTTTACTGAGCTGTGTGCAATATCGCTGCAGAAATGAAAGTCTCCGAGATACAGGGCGACGAAAAAAATTGAATTTGTGGCGTCTCTCCTGGACACGTTGGTAGAGACGCCCGAAGATTTCTGGTTCACGTTGAAATCTAACCGTGGGGGTAAGCCGTCATGGAACTCTTGTTTCTTGTTGAGCACTTTAAATATTAGAGCAGAGGGCAAATATTGCCCTGCAACATTACTGCATACTATCACTGTAAGCTTTTCACCCTCTTCTCCAGATGTTAAAACATGAAGATATTTAGACCAATTTTCTGCATTTAAAAAGTCAGGTTTTTTATTTATTTGTATGCCACTCTCATCGGCGTTGAAGGGATTTCCAGGTGTTTCAGAAGGGTAAATTTTTGTCGCTACTTTCTCCAGTGTATTAAAACAATGTCTCAACAGTTCTCCGATCTTTAGCCTGAGAATGGTGGCCACTCATCTCTGGATTACTCGTATCCTGCAGTTTCAGTTTCATCACTGAAATTATTTGAAATTCCCATTTCTCTAGCAAGCTTGCATATAGTGGCACGGCACGAAAATTTTGTCTGTGTGTGGGTGCGGCACAGCCTGCTGCTCAGAGAGTCTACATATGTGAGCTTATTTTTATGGTTTTTATCTTCACTTCTAGAAATAACGATTCAGTCTAGTTGGAAGATTAGAGTTCTTTGTAATGTCATGATGTTTTCAAAATGATTTGGAATTGTTTAAATGCGACTTATCTCCCCTGATTTTTACCGTATCTCTCTCAAAGTTCAGCGACAGACGCCGCAACACCCTACTTGCCGAACGGAATGAAGAACATGGCGCCAACATGGTACGAAGGCTAGGTTAAAAGCGCAGGAAACCTGTCGTGTATCGTTATTGCATAATTACGTCGACTGGAACTAATTTAGACAGATTTCGTGAACATTAGAAAAAAAAAATTGAGTATAGAATTAACAAACCCACAGGTCAAAATCAGTCATAAGTGTTGGAAACCAGTGCCGATATTTACTATGTTCACTCGCAACACTCGTCTAGACTTACTGAACGAGCACACGTGCTGCGATCTCCAGAGGATTGCCAGAATGCAAGAAACTAAAAAATTCGGCGTCTTTTTTACCGCGCCAACTCTCCGGAAAATGATATATGCGCTTCATTCTCATCATGCACGCGGTCTTACGACAGGTACATGGCCTTTTCCAATGCTAAAAGTCCACACAATGCTATCTAATGTTTCCTCTTTCAATTTCGATTATCTTATCCTTTCCTTTCGGTTATCCAGTAGCTGCTTACGTCTTCTTCCCCCTTTTCCCGTCCCGCTCATTCCTTAAATAATGGCATGGGCTTAATGAAAATCAAAACTCTCGTAAATGTTGCTAGGATGATGATAACCAAAGGCTACATGAAAGGATAAAGCCATGCTTTCGCTCTTACTCAACTACAGTTTCAGTTCCAGGCATGGCATTATCATCGACCTACTACTACATCTGAGACACGAACGAGAGAAATTTAAAATACGCCAAGACTTTTCCATTCTTTGTAACCATTAAGTTTACCTCCATAACTGATAAGTATCAACGAACACTTCCTTTTATTTTGTTCAGCGAAAAATAATTATTATTCAATGCAGCGTAATGTGGCTTTGGAAAGCTGAGGCACTGGGGTTGCGGGTTTTAATCATTCTCGAAACAGGACTGAATATCTACAATATCCCGTGCTGTGATTTATAGGTGTAGTTCTTGCTCTGCGTGTGTGTGTGTGCGTGCGTGCCTATCAGAAGTCTAAGGTGACTAAAATATTCATATTTTCAAAGGTTAATTCTGAATTTGGACAGAACCGAACAGTAAGCTTAAACCTTAACAGTTGTGGAGTGAAACGAAGCAGCGATACGTTGTTATTTTGGTCATCAATCATCCGGACAGCAAGCCGACATGACAGCCACATATTCAGTATCGGTGTCCGAAAAGAGATGTAATTTGTGTCCCTCGGTAAGTGCATTCCACTTCACTGCCGTGCTACTTAAGCCAATGTGTGCACACTTTAACAACATTACACCTACACAAATGTGCACAAAACAACGGAATTTTCTACAGCCAGCATTTACAGATGGGAAAAGGGGGCAATGTAGAATAAGCAAACTGAATTTTCTGCTGTCGTTATAGAGTGGAGAGGTAAAGAGGAAAATGTATCAGTAGAGGGTTAGTATTTGCTAAACTGATCAGGATAGCTGAACAACAGACCTGCCCTGACTAATCACAATGGAGATGCGAAAGATCGAAATATTTGTCGCAAAATCTAAAGTCGCTTTAAGCCATTAATACATTGAAGTTTTACTTGAGTGTTACAAACACTGAAAACTCAGTTCCTACCGCACACTAAATCGTCAGTGTCCAGTATAAAGAAAAATCCAGAAATTATATTGTACTATGGAAAACAATCGCTGTTTGTTCTGTGAATGACATAAAATACTTAATACATCTTGTCCAAAAAACAGAGTTTATTTAATGTTAAAGCACGCAATTTTTATGGTAACTGTTCTTTTGTAAAATGCACGCAATGTTGATAAAGGTATATCAAAGTACAACAAAACTCCAGATGTTCTTTTACAGAAGAAAATTATTCATACTACAGGGCAATGCATAGTCTACAATAAAGTACGCAAATACCGGTTTCAATGAGGCAAGCGTGGAACAAAGGCTTTAATTTCTTCTAAACCAGTATTTGTGCACAAAATATTCCATAATTTTATCTGCATTTTTTATTGCTGTAATAACAGTTCCTAAAACTAACTTCATTGTAGCATTCTACATCGTAGATCCTACTTAACATAATGCTTGGGCCGTTGAGTTTCTGACTGCAGATGTCTACACTGTTTAGCCTTGCACAGTGGTTACTATACACACCAAATACTCCACCATTAAAAAAGAATTTGCACTCTACCCACGCAGCTTAATTATGTCTTCCCTATAATCGTCACAACAAATAGCGACTACCCAATGCAAGGTACAAGCTAAGTTTTCATATATATTGCAGTATCTTCAGTACTTAGCCTGGAACAAATTCAATATTTCCCTCTAGCCCGCAGTTCTTTCTTTGTATTTCATACTTTCTTCCGTTTTCTTAGTCTTCCTTTTTTCCTTCTTTGTCTCTTCCTTTAGTTCGTCCTTTCTTTTGTTTCGTTCTTCCTTTTCTTCTTATCTTTAATTTGTACTTTGTATTAACCTTTCTTTCAATACTTTTTCTTTGTTCCTTCTTCCCTCCAGGTTTTCTTTCGTTCATTTCTTTCCCCTTTCTTCCTTTTTCTTTCTTTCCGTCTGTCTTTATTTCTACTCTCTTCCCCGTTTTCTGCTTTCAAAGACCTTTAAACAATACCGCCACGATTGCCGGTACGAATCCTGTTCGAGAAAAGGAATTTATCATTTCCTGTCTAAAAGATTTGCTACTACTTCATCCCCAAACCACAGACTCCTACCAGTTATCCGAAGGTACACACTCTGTCAGAACTAATGTTGTATTAGATTACCGACCAAGATTGCCTAATTAAGGAAAGCTGAAAACTAAAATATATGGTCAGACGATAAGTAACGAGACTAGTTTTGGTTGTAAAAACCTGATGAACTTGTCTCTAAGCAAGGACAGTAATATTCAGTGACGAATATAGCCAACCATCTCTAAAACGAGACTAGCACATTGTTGAGTGATACGTTCAAGGCTATTCTCTTATAAAGGAGAAATAAAGTACTTTAGTTTGACGGATTATACTTATTAATACACAAAGTTGAGAGAGCAGGTGAGGAATGCAAGTTTAATACGAAGAGCCACCAAAATCGATGACATGTTATTAGGGTGACGCCCTTTGGATGAGTAACAGTATCCTTGTAGATCAGTTTATGTTAGGTTCCATTTATCACCGTAATGCAACGTGTCGCTGGGTAGAAAAACATGGACCCCTGTTGTATGGTGGGACCAATGGATAATAACCCACATACTTGACGAAAGGGGCGAAAAAGCACGGACAGGGGGAACATTTAAAGCGGAATATTTTGGTTGCCTAGAAATTTCCCAAGCCTTTCTGTATTATAGGACAGCAAATTAATGCTATTACTTTCTGTAGACGTTGATGGAAAAATGCTCCTGTGTTGAATTAAGCATAAATTTTCAGACGAGTGTAAATCTAGCTCCACGAAGTCCTTCTTTCTGTACCGTACGCAGGCAATATTCAACTTGACGACCAGGACTTTCACCCACAAAAAGCAACACTGAGTACCCACTGGATAGGAGGCTGGGGGCGGGGGGGGGGGACCATGCTGCTGTCGAGTACCGAGCCTTCGTCGTCCAGCTCGCACCGCGAGGCGTTACATTCAATAGGTTCTGCAGGGACTGTACTGTACTATAGATTGCAGCCTATGGTATAAGTAAAATCACTCTTCTTCCTTTCCTTCGTTTATTCTCCCCTCTTTCCACCCTTTACTCAGTTAATTGGGTTTCCATGCAACACACTAGCTTCACCTAGATAAGAACTTCATTTCCCCAGCCTTCCAACTCTTCCTTTAAAATGCCCACGTTCTATGTCTTCTCCTCCTATTAAACCTCTTTAGCCTATTATTATTATTATTATTATTATTATTATTGACAGTTCTAGAGAGCAAATTGTTCCTAATCAATCACAATTTATGTTATTGTACGAATACGCAAATAAAGGTCAGTCTCAATACAGTTATAAGAAAATCAATGCCATTCTCAAATGTTGTGTTAGACAATATATTCTATGTGTCTAATTTGGCAAGATAGTATTTTCAGACTCGTAAATGACTTTAAAAACTGAGGAAATAATATATTATCTTGTTATATATATATATATATATATACAGGGTGTCCCAGGAGGAATGTGCCAGACTTCGGGAGGGTGTTCCTTATGTTAAAGTATACCGTTATAACCCAAAACACCTATATCCAAAGTGGAACGGTTACGGAGATAATGGCCAGAGAAAAGTGAGGTCTTCTTGCGGGTCCACGCACAGTACCTGTCGGCTGTCAATCTTCCCCCCATCGGCCTTGAGTGTAGTTTCGTATGACGCGATTTCAGCTGGCGGTGGCCAGTGAAATTAACTGCATAAGAAATGCGCTGCGTGCACTGCATACG
>Ga0123355_10000820_pt1 | contig 42631 bp, 45 predicted proteins | sample TergutEmb28metaG_3_FD_89872 | JGI IMG/M metagenome (GOLD analysis project Ga0123355, IMG submission 89872) | Embiratermes neotenicus P1 segment gut microbial communities from Petit-Saut dam, French Guiana - Emb289 P1 | ecosystem: Host-associated > Arthropoda: Insects > Digestive system > Gut ...
AATATTTTTCTGATTTGAAATACTGTTGCTTTCACCTTGTTGCTCATCATCACGAGATAGACGGAGATACAAGGCGGTGATTTCATCAGACTGCCACATATCGTAATCCTCCTTTTCGTGTGGGCAGTCTGCCATATGAGTGTTAAGTTCGATTGTAGCGCGCACGGTTGTATTATTCAATAAGTTTCCGACCTTTCTCTCATCATTATTTCAAGTAATTTTGCAGTCAAAGCTTGTTTGCCGTCATAGTTAGCGGTGATGGTATAAATAGTTCCGTCTATTTCTTTTCGCAGGGTTAATGTGGGCAGTTCTTGGGATAATGGCATTTTCATTATGATGTTACCTTGCTCATTGATTTGTTTTCTCATTTTGTAGCGATTCCTCTCTTTTATAATTTGCGAAAATCGTTTCCGCTAAAAGTATAACTGTGGACAGTCTCAGTGGTACTACCAGAATCTCAGATGTCGGATACTCCGTGTTTCACGGAGTATCCACAAAGCTTCTCCTACTAAGCGTGAAAATTTCTTATCTTTGTACCCCCTCTACTAAGCATGAAATTAGAGAATGTTTTACAACCCATTTGAGGATTAAATGAGAAAATATTTTTTATCTTCCCATATTGCATGGAATCCATGCTGCATTTGTCCTCTATATAGCGTGAAAATTTTGGTGTTTTGAGGAAGTGTTTTTGAAAAATTAACAAAATTTATTTTCCGAACGTCTTGCAACGCGCTAATACCAACACTGGTTCACTTGAGCTGAATTGTAAGTGGCAAGCAATGTTTCTGCTGCACAAAACCGCTTGTTGAGGAAATTCCCTCAAACTCCCATGCACAAAAACCGCCTGCTAGCGATTTTTGTGTTAAGCCGCTTTCGCGTCTGCGGGCACTCGTGCCGAGTGTGAAAAATTCAATAAATCACGTGAAAATTCCGTTGCTTTGGGTACTTATTGTTCTAAATGTCAGAAGCGATTTATCCAAAAAATTCCGACAGGTGAAAACCTAATCGGAGCAAAAAGTGCCAATGGCTATCCAACAGAACGAGCAGAAAATAGGAATTCACTGTCATTACAAAGCTATATATGATACAATAAATTAACATTATTAACAGAGAATTTTGCAAAACCAAAATACATTCGCACAGAGTTTTTCGATTTGTGCGATTAACGAAATTGTAAGATGTTAGTATTTACATTTCCAGACGAGATTTAGAATACAAACTATTAGCAAAGGAGAACCCAAATGCACATAAGTAAAATCAGAATTCAAAATTACCGAAATTTTTCCGATTTTTCGATGGAATTTCGAAAGGGTCTCAACGTAATTATAGGTTCAAACAATTCCGGCAAAACGGGATTGCTTTATGCTGTAAAAATGTTGAATAATCCCTCGAGTGTTTCTGTACATGATTTCAATAAAAACATCATTTTCGATTATAAAGCATTTATTGAAGATGCTCCACAAATAACTTTTGAATATGAAATCCGGCACGAAATTTCTGAAAATGATACCGAGGACGAAAGCATTATAAAACTTGTGCCATTTCTCGGGATGGATGCTATCGCAGCGGTTAAACAAGCTGATGAAAACGGAGACAATAGATATGATATTATTGCAAACATAAAAATGACTTTTTCTCTTGAGTCAAAAGCGTTAGAAGACTATAGAAGAGATGTCGAAGGTGTTAAATCGTTCGATAATTTTATTTCATTACTTGAAACGTATATGGAACGCTATTCATGGAGATTCACCAACGGAGCAAGTGATGTGGAAGCCGACAAAAAAGATGCGACGGGTATCTTCGATATTCGCTTTATTGAGGCGGAGCGTACAAGCGAAAATGTCTACAAAGAAACAAAAAAGGAAATCGACGCTTTTGCCAAAGACCAAAACAACAGAAATGAAATTTTGCAATTGAAACAAAAGTTAGCCGAAGATTTTGTTAATTTGCTGAAAGCGCCGCTTGAAAAATTATCGAAATTGTTTGAAAACGAAAACAATGAGATAGGGCTTCGTAGTGGCAATGTGTCGATATTTCAAAATATGCGCCCTGATATCAGAATTGCCGATGCCTATGTAACGGACGTAAAAGATACCAAAGGTGATTTTGTCGTGCCGCTTGCCAACAACGGACTCGGGTACAACAATTTAATCAATATTTATATGCTCATAAAATTAACTGAAGTCACCAAAGGTAAAGATTTTCGCATTCTTTGCCTTGAAGAGCCGGAGGCTCATCTTCATCCGGCTATGCAGTACAAGCTATTTAAGTTCCTCAAAACCTTAGACGAAACCGATAAACTGAATCAGCAAATTTTCGTCACCACACATTCAAGCAACATTAGTGCAGTTGCCGGAATAGACAATATGTATATGCTTGATTATTGTCGTACTGAAACGAAAGTGGACTGTTGCCAACAGAGCCTTGAGGTCCATTTTGCAGACAAAGCCGACGCAAAAAAACATCTCACAAAGTTTCTTGATGTAACACGCTCAGATATGCTTTTTGCAGATAAAGTCATTCTTGTTGAGGGACTTGCCGAGAAGCTACTTTTGCCTACATTCATGGAAAAGTGCGCTTGCGCCTACGAAGACTGCCATATTTCAATTGTCGAAATCGGCGGCAAGCATTTTGAACACTTTATCGAATTATTCAACGGTAACGCAATTGAGAAGAAAGTTCTCTGCATTACCGACAGAGATTTCGAGTGGATAAAAGAAGAGGGCGGAGTTAGAACACTTGCCGACTTCGAATCCTATGGGGCAAGCGAAACTCCTCACATAAACACGTTAAAAGAAAAATTCCCGATGGACAATCTTTGTATTGTTACACAAACGAAAGGCGGGAGAACTTTCGAGGACGAGCTTTTCCTCGTTTGTATGTCTGATGGCACAACGTACGCCGAAAAATTAATGCGGATTGTAGCAAACGACACCGTAACGAGCTTAATAGATACTTATGGGTTGGATTTCGATAAGTGGGATACAAATCGCCCATCAGCGGTCAACAGCATCATTTCAAAGCATCTTGATATTTTCAGAGCAGTTATAAACCGTGACGATGACAACGGTGATGCGTATAAACGGTTATTTTTTGCAACTCTGTTTTCATACTATTCCCGCAACCGCAAGGGAGATGTTGCACTGAGTATTTTAACGGATGATGATTTGATAAGCAAAATCTCTGTTCCACCTTACATAAAGGAGGGTTTGGAATGGCTGACAAAGTAGAAACAACCATCAGCTCTGGTGATATATTGTCCGAAGAGCAGCTGAAAAATCATATGAAGATATTTGCGGGACCTGGTGCAGGCAAAACGCATTTTCTTGTAGAGAATGTGAAAAACATTGCTATGACTTATCCGTCCGTGGCACAAAGTCGCAATCGAAAAATTTTGTGCGTGACTTATACGAATGCGGCAGTCGAAGAAATCCAAAGCCGTCTTGATAGGTTTTCTGATTCTGTGGAAGTCTTTACTATTCACGGTTTTATTATCGAGCATATTATTAAGCCGTTTCAAAAAGATTTGCGGGATATAATTCGTGAGGAATTCGACATTGAAGTCAATGACAAGAAGACAATCACCTCGCAAGTTGAGGGCTTGGGAATTTTGCATGGGGTGGAAAAAGAAAACATGTTAAAATTCGTTATAGACATCACATCAGAATCTACTGAACTTTCGTATTCCAAAAAAATCATGGGTGATGTGCAAATCGACACAACCCATTTTTTCGAGAAGCGAAACGATGATGATTTTAAAGTGCAGTTAAAATCATCGTCAAGCATTGCAGAGCAACATAAAGTCCCGATTAAGGAATATATTTGGTCGGTTGTTCGAAAGTTGACTCATGACGAAATTTTGTATTTCGGTTACCGAGTTCTTGAACGCAACTCCACGGCACTTTACACCTTGAGGGTGAAGTTTCCGTTTATATTTGTAGATGAGTTCCAAGATACCAATCCACTACAAACCTTGCTGATAAAACTTATAGGCGAAAAATCTACAGTCATTGGTGTAATCGGAGATGTGGCACAATCAATATACAGCTTTCAAGGAGCACGGCCATCACAATTTAACGATTTTTCTGTTTGCGACAGCAAAATCTTAACCGACTATATAATTGATGGGAATAGACGTTCCACGGTTAACATAGTAAATTTCTGCAATTTTATTCGCAAATCAGATACTCGGGTTTCTCAAACCTCTATCCGACTTTATAAAACCGACTCCGAAAAAGTTGCTGCAGAGGCAAAACCGATTCGGTTTCTTGTTGGTAATGACGATGTTATAAAAAATCAAATTGCCGAAGTGATAAACGATGGAGGCGTGGTTTTAACACGAGCGTGGGCTAAGGCGTTTTCATATATTCGTGACATTGAAGATGAGCAAGTGAAATTGCTAAGTTCAATTTACAACAGTTATTACAATACGCCTATCGATATCCGAGTTGAAATAACGGAGCTTGGGAATGTAACATGGGTTCGTGCTTTCAGGTTCATTTTCTTGCTACACAAAGCGTTTACAGACGGCTCGTTTGTTGATGCATTGAAAGCATTTCGGCTATATGCCGACATAGACAGGCGCAAATTGAATTTTAAATTACTTCGTCAAATCAAAACTATAGCAGATGAAGTTTTTGTGGGGCTGTCTGACACATCGAGCACGGTTTCAATTATCAAAAAATTCAATACCAATTTGCAAGAAACGAAACATTCGATATTGCGAATAGAGTTGCTTGGCGAAGATTTTACCGTACCTATTTTTGATGAGTATGATTTAACAAGCGGAAGTAAAAAAAGCCTCAAATTTATGGACGAACTATCAAAGCTGACATGGGCAACCTCTTACAAGTTGTTTACAGAGGTGTTTTCAGCTGATAGCAAATATATGACAGTCCACCAAGCCAAAGGTCTTGAGTGGGATAAAGTAATAGTTGCGGCTGAGCCTAATAAATTTGACGGCACAAAGCTAACGGATATGTATTCCTCCCCTCAAATTTTAAAAGAAACGTCCGCTGATGAATTTGTGCGAATGTACTATGTAGCTTGTAGCCGTGCGAGAGAGGAGCTATATATTCATTTGCCGGATGGATTTGATAAAAAGATAATTGAGACAGCTTTATCTGGGCGTAATATAAGATACGAGTTTGCTCCAGTATAAAGAGAGTGCCGTATGTTTCTAGTATGAGCATGATACTGTGAGTAGTACGAATCCTATTATTCAGCGGCTATTGATATTGAGGATAATGTAATTTCATAAAAATTCGAACCATTTTATTGTATCGTCAAACCAACAGTATTTAAAGGAGATAGAAAGCATATGGCAATTTATACTACTCAAGAATGGAAAGGTTATGGCAAACAAAATTATTATAAGTACGAGTATAGACGTGAAGGAAATGAAGTTGTTAAGTACAAATGTCACAGACAAAAGTTCTTTGATGGTAATGAAAACAGTTGGAGTGAAGATGAACATATTGTGGAATCTTGGACAATCGATGACCCTAATATGCCTGACTGGTTAAAGCAATATATATAAATCAAGAAAGAAAAATGCGATCTCGTCAGTTCATTGTGATGTCCCAAATTAGCATTAGTAGACATTTAGATACGGTAAAGGGGGCTGGCACAAAATGATTTTAGCAAATCAAGAGCTATGACCTCCCCCTTATAAACACTCTTGGCAGTTGCCCACATCATAATTTTTAATTTTCTGTTTTATAAAGTGGACACACAGTTGTCTTGTTTTTGTGATATGATAGTGGAAGGCTTTTTTGTCAAAGAGTGTTATTCGTACAAAAGATAGAAGGTTGACTTATTTGGTGAAACTATGGATAGAATAATAATGCATATTGATATGGATGCTTTTTTTGCTGCTGTGGAAGTTCGTGATAATCCGGACTTGGTCGGCAAACCTCTCATAATTGGGGCATTGCCCAGCGAACGGGGAGTGGTTTCGACTTGTAGTTATGAAGCACGTGAGTTTGGTGTACGTTCTGCCATGAGCAGCACAGAGGCGTATCGTCGCTGTCCCCATGGAATCTATATGCACCCTAATATGGAGAAGTATCAGATGGCTTCCCGACAAGTGCATAAAATTTGGAGTGATTACACAGATCTCTGCGAGTATATTTCTCTTGACGAGGGGTTCTTGGATATTACCGGAACAATTAATTCATTTGGTGATGCAATCGCTATTGCAAATGAAATTAAGCGCAGAACAAAGGAACAACTAGGCTTAACGTGTTCCATTGGTGTAGGATATTCAATGATGTCATCAAAGTTGGCCAGCGAGGAAAAGAAGCCGGATGGATTTTTTGAAATAGCAACACCACAAGATTTGAAGAATCTTATCATAGACCGTAATGTGCGAATTATCTATGGTGTGGGAGCAAAGACTGCTGAAAGGCTTGAAGAAGTAGGGATTACAACGGTTAGGCAAATTTATGAAAACCCTAAAGGCGTAATAACTCTTTTAGGCAACCACGGCAGACAGATAGTTGAGTTGGCGGAGGGTATAGACAGACGTGTGGTAACGCCGCATATGGAAGCTAAATCAATCGGATCAGAGCAAACGTTTCAACAGGATACAACTGATTTTGATTATCTGAAAGATGTGTTATTGGCTACAGCACAGAAATTGAGTTTCGATATTCAGCTAAAGAAAATGTATGCTCATACGGTTACGCTGAAGGTAAAATATTTTGATATGAAGTCTATAACTCGCTCCACGAGTGGAGAGCCAACGGATAATCCGAGGGTTATTTATGAAACTGTCGCTGAACTACTTGATAAGATTGATAAACGTCCAATACGACTTATTGGTATATCGTTAAGCAACCTGACTGAAACTAAAAATCTTCAATTATCTATATTTGATGCTGACAAAGATTTGCGAGATGATAAGTTAAGCGGTGTCATTATGGAATTGCAGAATAAATATGGTCAGGGAATAGTTAAAACGGCTAGCGTACTAAGGGCAGAAAAACGAGTTTTCGAGAATGATTAAAATAAAAATATGGCGAAAGAAAAGGAGTAAAAATGGAGCAGTTAGAGTATCAATTTCAAGACTTTCTCATGGAGGTAAAAGACGAGTATAAGGACTTTGTTCATACCGTTCATGATAAATTAGTACAAGAGGGGTGTAAGGTTATTGTTGGCTCTTCTAAAACGAACTTGTTCTCGGTGAAGTATAAGCAAGGAAGAAGGGGCGTCTTCAATTTCATACTTCGCAAAAGAGGATTTAAGGCGAGCGTTTATGCCGCCAACTATGCGCAATACCCTGAGGTATTAGACCGTCTGCCGGAAAGTATGACAAAACAAATTGACAAGGTTCATCATTGTGTAAATATGACTGAGCCCGGAGAATGTTTGAGTAAGTGTATCGGGTATGACTTTCATATAAGGGAAACACATTATCGAAAGTGTAAGTTCAGTTGTTTTCAGTTCAATGTGGATAATGAAAGTATTCCGTTTTTGCTTGAACTACTTGAAAATGAACTAGTGGCCCGGCGTGCTGTGTAGGCAAGAGACGTTAATTTGACATACGGTTTAGACTGTTGCATAATATAGTGCCAGAAGTTGCTTAAATTATGGCGAGAATTATGCAAATGAGGTATTATAAATAATTATGGTAACACTACGTGAGTTAACAACAGAAAATCTTGATGCGGTCTGGCTGATGAAGGCTGACCCTGAACTTGTGGCTCCTAATAGTTGGAGCTTGGCAGAGGCATTTGCTTATCGTTCGGAATATAAACAGGAGCCTATTGTATATGTCATATACAACGATGATGAGCCTGTTGGTTTTATTATGGCATTATACAATCCGCCAACAGAATTTTTGGACTCTATTGATAACCAAGGGCAACCATATTATTTCCTATATCGAAACATGGTTGATGAAAAACACCAAAAAAAAGGATATGGCAGAGCGGCTATGGAGCTGTTGATTGCAGAAGCAAAAGCAGGGAAGTACGGAAAGGCGAACGCTTTTTACACAGGTACTGACCCTAAAAGCAAAGTGACTCCTAAATTTTACGGTAGCTTTGGCTTTGAGTATACAGGTGAGATTGAAGTCGAAGATGAGGAAAGCTGGGAAGAAATTATGAGATTACCATTATGAAAATTAACCTGACAAATATATTTTTTGTATACGAAAGATTGAGGATGTGAAATGCTGGAACAATTAACTGAACTGAATCCGCAACTGCTTAAGGCTGTTGGAATGGTCTTAAGTGGATTAATGGGACTAATTATGTCCTTAATATCAAAGCGATCTGTAAATTATAAGAAAATTGATAAAAGCGTAGTCATAGCTTCGATACTATTTTTTGTATACATAAATGCGATACCAATGGTTGTTGTTATATTCGGTGGAGTTGCTATAGAAATTATGGGACTAATCTACTTGAATGAGCTTATGCCATTATTCATTCTATCAGCAATCATGACTGTTGTTTCATTAGCGATGTTATGGGGTGTATTTCTCAGAACAAAAAGAATGAAAGCAATGATGGATAAAGCACGAGGCGTTAGTCGGCGAATGTACTTATCTATTAACTGGGTTTCATTTATTTCTATAATATTGACTTTTGCGTTTTTACCATTTGCATTGCTTGAGCAACAGGCATGGCTAGTTCAAACAATCACAATTATAGGCTGGGTGCTGTCGGCATGGTGGTTCTACCTGATGATTGCATTTGTATGGAGAACAGCTAACTATGTATACTCAGAAATGAGAATCACGCTTCTTGACGGAGAGGTAGTATCTCACAGTTGTAGCCCGAAAATGTGCAGAATACACAGAAATTATATAAGGCTCATAACAAGAGATGAGGAAAGAACTATTATTAGTGAAAGACACATCAATGAGGTAGCGATTAAGCAGATTGAGTATCTGTAAATAAACAGAAATAACCAGCGTCCCGCTACTTTTTCTAACCGCAAACTTGAAGCCGTCGACTTTCAATGACATAGTCGGCGGCCTTGTATTTCATCAACAATTGCATTTCATGTCATGCAGATTGCAGTTTGTGTAAAATCTATTGAACAGAGTAACGGCTTTATGTACTCTAAAATAATGAGGTGATCACAGTATGAAATTAACTGCCCGAAAGGATATTACTCTTGACGATGATTATGTGGACGTAAGATATCGGGAGCTGACACCTGCAATCCATCAGATCTTTCAGCTATGCGAAGATAGCGGTTCTGTTTTGCTTTGTGAAAAGGACAATGCAACCCACAAGATAGACGTTAATGATGTCCTCTATATTGAAGCCATTGACAGGAAAAGCTGTGTATATACGAGGGATGATGTTTTCTATATGTCAACACCTTTGAAGCAACTGGAAGAATCGTTAACTGGTCAACACTTTGTCCGCATTAGTAAAATGGCATTGTTGAATATCTATAAAATAAAATCCATTGCCAATGGCCTGAACTTCCGCATGACTGCCGAGGTGACGAATGGTGAAAAAATAGTCGTCGGGCGACGTTACAGAGAAGATTTGATTGAAGCAATAAACAAACTGGCCAAGGAGGTGGGATGATGAAAAACAAAAACACATTCACATTTTTTGACACAAATCCACTCATTCTGTTTTGCATTATATTTGCATTAGGAATCATCATCAATGGTTTGATTGTAAATGGTCTGGTGATGGGTGTTATATTTGGAGAGCCGTTTTATATTGGCGCAGAGCATTTAATAGATACCGCGATATTGTGTGTTGCTCCGGTGGTAACAATTGTATTGTTTAATAAAGTGTCGTTTTTAAAATATTTTGGTGATGATGAGCGCAGTTTGTGGATAAGCGTTCCCGCTCATTATGTGGTTTCGTGCGTACTTCTTGTGATTATATTATCCCCGATTGCAATAGCGCGTTCAGCTGATATGGGTGCATATTTACATACACTTCTTTCATATACACAGGGATATGTAGCTATCGTCATTTTCGCAATTGTAATTGATGCTTTCAAAATAGCAAAGGCTAACAAGAGCTTGAAAAAAATACAAGAAAGTCAAAAAGGCGAGGAATAGCAGTAAAGGTTGCTCGCAAGTGTCTTTGAGCATATAAGAATAGCCCATGAAGTAGGGGATAGCACCTCTAATTCATGGGCTGTTATTGTTCAAAGTCTCGCTTATTACAAGTGGTGGCACTGTGAGAGTTTGGAGTAGCGCACTAAGTAAAATTGCTCTATGGGAGCTTGGGTTGCTCAACACTTATGTGTGCCCTAAAACTGGCTAGATGAGTATCGAATAGTTACTACGATTACGAATTTATTTTTTTCATCAATGCGGAATATTGCTGTATAGTTTCCGATAAATAGCTGGTGATAACCTTGATTTGCATAAGCACCGACTTTTCTTTTTGGACAACGGTGTGGCATAGACCCAAGACTAAGTATTGCTGTTTCAATATCGTCAACTATGCTTAATGCAATGCCGGGTTCTACCAAAGTATTAGCAATGTAGTCATATATACCATCTAAGTCGCGGTATGCTCTGTCAAACATTTTCACTTTGTACACATCCACATGATTATCCAAAGTGCTTTCTCCTCAAAGTTTGCAAAGCCTCTTTAGCATCATGTAGCTTACCATTTGTTGTGTATTCAAGTTCAGCTTCTGCGATAATTGAATCGGCTTCTGCAGTTTCAAGCATAGATTCATATGTAGCAACACTCATGACAACTAAATCACCATACCCGTTTTTTGTGATAAATATTGGTTCTTTTTTTGCGTTGCAAATTTCCGAAATTTCATTCGTATTTCTTAAATCAGTGATAGGTCTGATTTGCGGCATATTGCCACCTCCTCACCAAGTGTTGTACATCATTATAGCATAATGATGTACAATCAAGCAAGTGCTATATATACTACTGCATTTCATGTCATGCAAATTGCAGTTTGTGTAAAATCTATTGAACAGAGCAATGGCTTAAACTTCCGCATGACTGCCGAGGTGACGAATGGTGAAAAAGTAGTCGTCGGGCGACGTTACAGAGAAGATTTGATTGAAGCAATAAACAAACTGGCCAAGGAGGTGGGATGACTTAGTGAATATACTATTCGCCAAGAATCTTGCCCATGTAGTATTCATCAACATAGCAGCCGTCAACAAGTAGCGAGTTTTTTTTGATGCCCTCTTTGGTAAAGCCTGCTTTTTCGTATAGTTTAATTGCATTCATGTTATGTGTCATAACGGTCATTTCAAGTCTGCTAACGCAATTCATTTTTGCCCATTTCTCGCCTGCTTCTAATAGCAATCCACCTATACCTCGTCCAGTATATCTTGAAGCAACGCCCATAACAATGTAAGCACTGTGTTTTGCCCTATTGGCAGAACCACGCCAAAGGCTAATAAACCCAACAAGAACATTATCCGCAAAAGCACCTATATATGTTACCTTAGATTCATCAATATTCGCTAAACGATTCTCCATAGTCGCTACTGAAGTATCTCGTTCGTTCGGCTCAAGCATCATATATTTTGTTTCATTGTCCAATGTAATCAGCAATTCTAATAATGTATTACTATCATCGGCGGTCAAGCTCTTTACTTCCATGCAATCTCCTGATATGAATTCGTTATTTTAACCACAAAAAGTGGAGTAGTGTACAAAACAAAGTTGTTTATCTGAAGTATAACATACCTATAACTAGTTGACAATAATCTTACTAAAGAGAAGAAATATAGTCGCAAAGGACTTTTAGTTACATCGATTACAAACGAATTGTGTTTGATTTGTGTTAATTTTGTGATACAATATAGTTGTGTCTCAAACATTTTGAAAGGAATGGCTGTTATTATGGCAAAGAACGAAACCCTCCATATAAGGGTAAATGGAACTGTGAAATCAAATGCCGAGCAAACACTAAGCTTGCTTGGAATATCAATCTCGGAAGCAGTAAATATGTTTCTCCATCAAATTCCTATAGTTGGAGGTTTGCCTTTTGATGTAAAAGTGCCTATTGCACCAGAAAGTGTAATCGCTCGCAGTAAAGATGACTTATACAAAAAACTCGATGCGGCCAAAGAACAAATTAGTGAAGGTAAGGCTACTGATGCCGACGTCGTAATGGAAAGTATAAGGGGCAAATATGGCTTACAGGGTTAGAATCTCAAATTTAGCAGAAAATGATATAGATGATATTGTGAGGCATTTATGTCAAGTGCAGATGATTACCCAGCATCCTAAGGATAAAAATTTATATTATAAAAGTAACCCATGAAGTAGGGGATAGCACCTCTATTCATGGGCTATTATTGTTCAAAGTCTCGCTTATTACAAGTGATTAATACTTATTATTTGTGCAATGGTGAAATCTCCACTACTCCTGCACAATGCGAAATCTGACGATATACCAAAGTACAGCAACCTTTTAGTTTTTCATCTAACTCAGTGAATACAAAATAATGCTCATCATCATCCCATTCATCACCGCTGGCGATTTTACAGTTATCTAACTCACTTCTGCTATAAAAACTAACATCACCTATAATCATTGTGCCGTTATTAGTCAAATGTTTTATCGCAGATAAGATAAAAGGTATTTTCTCATCATCGGTGAGATGATGAAGAGCGTAAGTACTGATAATACAATCATATTTTGCGTCTTGCACTTGAGAGGGTAGCTCTTCTGTAAAGTCGTGTTCTATCAGCATGGCTTTCGGCATTTTCTCTTTTGCTATATCAAGCATTTCATTAGAAAAATCTATGCCTGTGACATTAACTCCACTTTCATACAGTTTAAATGCCAATGTGCCCGTTCCGATGCCTATATCTAAAACAGATACAGGCTTTTTGCTCATAACAGTCCCATAAATGACGTTCATTAACTCCTTATATCCCGCAAAAGGATACTCATTGTTATCGTCGGTAATATCAACCGCCTTATCATAGTCGCCTGCCCATAAATTAAAACCGTGATTATCTAACATAAATATGACCATTCCTTAACAAAATTACTCTACCTCAAAAATATAACACACCTTTATAAATAATTGCAAAGATTTTGCCCAATAGTGAAATTGTTGCATTTCATGTTGTGCAGATTGCAGTTTGTGCAAAACCTATTGAAGGTCGTATTTGCTTTGTGTATTCTTAAAGCGTGAGATGATCACAGTTTGAAAAATACGAGAATCAAGGAGTAAGAACATGGACATTATTATTCGCCAGATGCAAGAAAGCGAAGCGAAAGAAGCGGTTAAGGTTGCCCGCAAATCCTTTGGGATTGTCGGATATATTCTTATCAGAAAACCGAAGCATGGCATAGTTGCCGTTGTTGATGACAAAATAGTCGGTGGCGTTTTCTACTATACAAAAAATTCGGGTGCAAAGAAGATTGGGGTTGTGAGTTTTCTGTTTTCAGACCCTAATTTTCAGGGACATGGTATTGCGGGCAATTTGCTTGATGAATGCATTGCCACGTTGTGGGAAGATGGCTGTGACGGGCTGGTTACTTATGTGCAAGATGATAATGTGGCATCGTGGGCGGCGTTTGAGAAGCGTGGATTTGTAAAGACTACGATATTGAAGAGTGCAAAAGCTCTCGGCAGTTCTACAGCACTAAAGTCACAGTTATTCTTTACTCAATCATTCGCATTCTGTGTCGGTGCTGATTTCTATATGGCTCTGCCTAACATGGAAACTACGAAAACCTACGAGCGCAAAGATATAAGTATTGTACAAATTGGCCTGTTCATATTGATGAACTTAATCCTTTTGTCCTTTATAATTGTTCGTTCCATTGACCCTTTAAGGGCAATTGCCGCAATTACACTTTTGCTTGGAAGCACTGCGTTGGTCGGTTGGATTGGAACTTGGTTCACCAGACGTAAATGGCGCTTTCGTTTAGCACAGGGTGGGTTTATTTCAACAGTTTTGGCGAGTGCATTTACGATATTTATAATGATTGGGAATTGGTATCCTGTTAAATATGAAAACACGCCTAAGTTTAGACGTGACATGGCTCTTAATTCGATTTTAATTTGGCTGTTTCTATTTGTAATCATGATATGCAATATGTTTATTGACAACTTGATTTTAGAGGGTATGCAAAACCTTTCAGCGGCACTTCTCATATACCGCTGTGTTCCGATTCTCCCGTTTTCTTCGTATGGCTCAGGGCGCGTGTGGAACTGGAATAAGCCTGTGTTTGCGGTGTTTGCAGTTGTATCAATCTTGCTTGTTTTTGTGATTTAGGATAATTAAGAAATAATTAAGAATTGTTTAAAGACTTTTTGAGGATAGTTGCTTTATAATCGGTTTATGGATTCTGCGACTACGCGCAGAATGACGGGGAGTAAAGATTCTTAGATTCTGCAGGTACGTGTAGAATGACGGAAGTTAGTTATGGATTCTGCGACTTCGCGCAGAATGACGGGAATTAGCAAGGAAGGTTAGAAATACATGAAATTGTTTATTGTCAAAGAATATGAAACAAGCACGCCAGATGGTGTGCCTGTATTTGATCTGTCAAGTAAAGAACTCCAACATTGCACGGGGTGCTGGTCATGTTGGTGGGGTCCAACGCCGGGGCGTTGTGTTCACAAGGATTTGGACGAATTCTATCGTGGCTACCTAGAGGCGGACACAGTTCGATTTTATTGCAAGGTTTCACAAGGGTTTATAACCTCTAACATGAAAGCATTGATTGATCGGATTATACTTATTGTTTTGCCATATGTCTCTTATCCAAATGGTGAGTCCCTTCACGACCCTCGCTATAGCAAATATCCATCGGTGGAAGTGATTTATCAAGGAGAGTTTCTTCCAAATGAAGAAGATGCTTTTGTTGCCTATTGGGAGCGAACAATGGAAATGCTGTTTGCACCAAGTTTTGCTGCAACGAGAGACGTAGGTAGTGTCGATATAGTCGAGGAAAAACTAGATTCTGCGATTTCGCGCAGAATGACGAGGGTACAGAATGACGAGGTAGGGGAGAAGGGTGCTAGAACACTAATTATTAACGGGTCTCCCAATGGTCGCAAAGGGAACACCGAAGTTATTTGCCAGCAGTTTATAAATGGGATGGAAACCCCGACCGAAATGCGCTATGTTGCGGAAGATGATGTAGCAATACTTGCCACATATATGGAGAGCTTTGACTGTATATTGTTTTTCTTTCCTCTCTATGTAAATGCAATGCCGGGAATTGTAAAAAGGTTATTCGAGCATATGCGGCCTGATGAAAATAAAAGTGTGGGATATTTTATTCAATCCGGTTTTGAAGAGGCTTTTCAATCAGATTGGTTGTTGGCAATTTTGAGAAATTTCAACATACGAATGGGATATATAGATTTAGGGATAGTTGTAGCCGGCGGCATGGGTGGCGTTCGATTTATGTCCGAGAAAATGAGCAATAGCAAGGCTGTCGCAAAACTGTTTGCTCGTCTGAAAAGAGCGGGAGAACTCTATGAGCAAGTCGGTGTATTTGATCATGAGAGTATTCAACAGTTTGGACAGCCATATCGATTTTCTGAGAAAGAAGTCAAACAAGGACGCGTATTGAGAAAGTTCGGAGTGACTAAAATCCCTTGGGTTTTGATGTTAAGGAAGAATAAAGCCTATAGGAAACGTCTTGATAAGCCTTTTGGTGTGTAGGAGCATGAAGTTAATCACCCTACGCCGCCTACCGGTTCGACCCAGTCGGGGCAGATATCGTGATAATGTCTAATTGAGAATAGTTGCAGTGTTTGTAAGCAAAGCCGCAGAGCCAAGAAAGGAGGGCCTCCTGTACCATCTGTAGCGTTGATATATATTATATGGGATGTTGCAATCGGGTTTCCATCAGCATCTCTGGTAAGGCTTACCGGCCACGCAACTTCATCAACCACAAGCTCAGCCACTCTGTAGCCTAGAGAATGTCGCGAAATAAGTTCTTCTGCATAGTGCTGAATTTCAATGGATAATTCAGGTGTTAAAGTTTTGCGAAACCTAGGGGCATCATCATTAAACAAGTAGTCGAAGAGGCTGATGTCGTCGTTGTCGCCTCTGTTAAGCTGTGCTTCAAAAGCTTGCAGGTTTTCAATGCCAAGCCACTCACCGCTTACAGCATCTATTTCGAATGTAAAGGACCAGGTAGAATGCTCTGCACAAAATACGTTGCCGCGCCAATGAGTTCTGGCTGACCACTCCGGTGCATCATACTCCAGTTGAATATGCGTGCCGTCAATGCTTTCTCCAAACATTGTCCAGATAAACTCGGCGCCGATCAGTCCGGCTTCTTCCGGAGGTATCGCATCTGTGTCGGCAGAGGAAGTTCCACCGTTGCTTGGGAACCAATATTCACGGACTGTGAATTGGGCACCTTCAAATGTCAACGATATAATATCAGTGTCCAACTCGACAACTTCTGTATAGAAATGAGGTGGGCGAACTTCGTCGGTAGTATCCGGTTCTGGTTCGTCGTCAACGATGCTGTCGGAATTGGGTTCCGGTGCTTCTTCGGTTGCTTGTTCTTCTGTGGGAGCTTCGTCAACACGCTCCAGCTCCGGTACGTCATGGGTCTCTTGGTCGGATCTGGAAACTGCAAAGCCCACACTTAGTATGACAACTAGAGCTATTGCAATAATACTGACGAGTCTGGATGCTTTTTTGAATTTCATAATATGCTTAATCCTTTCTTTTACGCCGCCTTCGCTGAAAGCGAGGGGCGTTGGAGCACGGATGCGCCAATCGGTTGCGAGCGTGACCAATGTTCGTGAGTAGTCTGATTTGATTTTGCGTCCTAATGTTTTAAGTATTGCTTCATCACAGGACATCTCCATGTCTGTGTTCATAAGTATGTAGGCTACCCAGGCAAGAGGGTTAAACCAGTGCAAACTTAGGACAAAATATGCCACGAATTTCACGATGTGGTCACGTCGTCGGATGTGTGTTTGTTCATGTAAGATGATATATTGACGTGCATTATCAGTAAGGTTCAGGGGTAGATAGATTTTGGGTGCGAGTAAACCAAGTACAAATGGAGATTGGACTGCATCAGCTTCGTATATGTTTGAGTTGAGTAAAGTAGCGTTTCGCATTTTGTGTGTAAGAATCAAGTATGATACCACTGCATAGGTGAGCATCAATGCTACACCTATGAGCCACACGACTGTTGCGATGGCTACTAGATTTTGAAGCGGGCTTGTGTCTGTGGCGAGCACCGCTATTTCTGCTGTCCCGACATTTGTTGCTGTGGGGTACAGACCGCTTGCTGTGCCTTGAGTTGTACCGGTTATTGTGCTTTCTGCCGCCGAGATGTTGCCTCCTGTTGGCAGAACAGGTTGTGTGGTATTGCTTGTCTCAATTGGAGCTCTAAACGGAACTAGACTCCACATACTTTCGATGGTAAATGGAAAAGCTAAGCGGAAACCCGCAACAGCCCATAGGCAGTAAGAGATCATTTTAGGGACTCTTTTGAGGGGCAAACGCACAAGACAAATCACTGCGATGATGAAAGCTCCCGTGAGGCTCATGTTTAAGATGGTGAGAAAAACGTTATCCATCATTTTCGTCCTCCTCATGTTGCTCAATCAGGCGTTTGAGTTCTTCAGCCTGTTCAGGGGAGATTTTTCTTCCGCCGATTACTGTTGCGATAAATCGGGGTAGCGACCCACCGAAAATATCGTCCACGTAGCGGCGGCTTTGCTGTTCAACAAAAGCTTCTTGGGCAAGGGTGACGGACACTGTTGCGTTTTCATTCTTAAAAACGCCTTTGTCGCAGAGCTTCTTTAAGACTGTATAGGTCGTGGATTTCTTCCAGTCCAATTCGCTCTCTGCAAGGGCAACAAGTTCCGGCGAGGTTAATGGTGCCGCTCGCCAAATTAATTGTGCAAGCCGCTCTTCTGCGGCGGTAAGTATTAGGTGTCTTTCCATCTCGTCCTCCTTGGTGCAGTGTAGCACTAATAGCTATTAGCTTGTGTGAAAAGCCTACAGTCTAACTTTATAGACTGGGGCTAGTCTAACATATTAGACTGAGGCTGTCAAGATTAAATTCAATTTTCGACTTCTACAAGTCGAAAATATCAAGTTTTCAGAAGGAGATTGTACTCCTACTGAAAGGCATTCCACCTTAGAGAGGCTGGGGTCTTAACCCACATCTTGACTTCGTCAAGCCCCCCACTTCAAACGCCAAAGGCGTTAAGTGGCGGGTATGTTCAAATCCGTTTTCGACTTCTACAAGTCGAAAATATCAAGTTTTCAGTAGGAGGTTGTACTCCTACTGAAAGGCATTCCGCCTAGAGAGGCGGGGGTCTTAACCCACATCTTGACTTCGTCAAGACCCCCACTTCAAACGCCAAAGGCGTTAAGTGGCGGGTACGATAAAATGTAGAAATTACTCAATTAGTCTTAGTTAGAGATGAGTTTTGACTAACATAGAGTAGCTCGAAAATCAGGTGTTTTTGAGAAAATATGTGCACAAATATTGACTATGGTTGACGGGGTGTATACAATGTTGTGTATGAAGTTGATATTATTATGAGGAGGCGTGATTATGTGTAGAGCAGTAATTAAAAAGGTGCAAGATTTGATTCCGCAGAAACCGCTTGTTTTGGATGAGATTCCGGTGATGACCGGGGATGATTACCTTGAACGAATTGATTTGCTTTTGGCATTAGGTGAAAAAGAAGGTGCTTCACACCTGATTGTATATGGTGATCGCGAGCATTATTCTAACATCGAATATCTAACGGGGTTTGATCCGCGATTTGAGGAAGCTTTGTTGGTTTTGAGTCGTGGGAAAAAGCCGATTATCTTCTTGGGTAATGAGGGCATGGACTATGCCGGTATTATTCCTTATGACATTCAAAAGGAACAATATTCTACTTTCAGTCTTTCCGGACAATTTCGTAAAGAAGCTGATTTGGCGAAACTTTTTTCTACTGCGGGAATTTCATCATCATCCACTGTCGGTGTGATTGGTTGGAAGGTTTTCACCGAACTTGATTTTGCAGCGTATCGTAACTCTTATGATTTGCCTTATTTCATTATGGATAACTTGATCAGTGTGGCGGGAGCGTCTAATTTGTTTAATGCTACGCATCTGATGACCGGTAATGAGGGCGTTCGACATCAGTTGAGTGCAAAAGAGCTTGTTCTTTGTGAAATCGCCGGGACAAAGGCTTCTCGAAATGTGTTGCGAGTTCTTCAGAATCTGAAGCCGGATGTTAGTGAGCTGGAGGCTTCTGCATATTTTCAAATTGATGGTGCACCTCTTTCAACTCATCCTAATGTTAACTTTGGTGTCAAAAATGTGTGTTATGGGGTGGCTAGTCCGACTCAAAGTAAGAGGCTGGAGCTGGGTGAGAATGTTTCCGTTGGCTTGGCATATAGGCGGTCTCAAATCCATAAAGCCGGCGTATATGCTAGAGATGCCGGTGATCTCTGTCAAGAGTACGCGGCGGCTGTGGAAAATCAATTTAAGGCTTACTTTTGTGCTGTAGCAAAGTGGTATGAGACTGTTAAAATCGGCATTACCGGCGGGGAAGTATATAATGCAGTTGAGGGTGTCTTGGGTGATCTAACAAAGTTTGGAGTTGGTTTGAATCCGGGGCATTTGAGTCATACTGATGAGTGGACTAACAGTATGTTTAACAAGGGCAATCAAGCGAGAATTAGATCAGGGTTGTCTCTGCAATGTGACATTATTGCTGTTTTGCCTGAACCGAGATTGTTTATTCATGTTGAAGACAGTTTGGTCATAGGGGATGAAAAGATGAGAGATGAAATCAAGTCTATGGCTCCTTGTGCCTGGGAGCGTATTGCGACTCGCCAGAAGTTCATGAGGGAAGTGTTAAATATAAACATTTCTGATGATATTTTGCCGACATCAGATTTGCAAGGGTTGTTCTTCCCGTATATGGCGGATTTGAATACGATTTACACAATGGAATAATCTGTACGATGGAATAGGTGAGGCTAGGCACGGTAGGATAGCACAGGAGAACTGATCCCCTGTGTCGTCCGTTTAAGTTATATAACAAGAAAGTGATGGAGGAAAAAATGGAAAACAATTACAACAATAACGAGCAACAAAAAACGACGCAACCGGCACCAGCGTGGGGTGCCACACAGCAGCAACAGCAACAACAGCAACCACAATATGGTCCGCAATGGACTTATAATATGGCTGCCGCACAGGCAAATGCAAATCAACGCCCAAAGCGTAGGTTTCGCAACTTTATGAAAACAACACTTACAACAATTAATGTTTTTAGAGGAATACTCGCGATATTTTTGTTGTTTATGGTGATTGCATTAATTGGTGGCTTGATTGCTGAGCCTGTAACTCAAAATACACCAATTGTACCCTCTTTTTCTGTTATTAGAATCGAGGGCACCATAATGGGTGCGAGATCATTTGGTGATGCAGGTTACGACCATGCTGCAACGGTGAGGTATATAAGAAATTTAGCGACGGATCCTTTAGATAGAGGTATTTTGATCTATATGAACACTCCTGGCGGAACGATTTATCACAGTAATGAGCTGTATGATGCTCTTTTGGAGTACAAGGAGATTTCCGGGCGTCCGGTTCATGTTTATATGGCGGGAATGGGTGCTTCCGGTGGCTATTGGATTTCAATGGCGGCCGATCATATTTACGCAAACAGCATGACAATTACTGGGTCTATCGGTGTTGTATCAACGCTTATGGATACAAGCCAACTTTTTGAAAATCTTGGTATTCGTACTGTAGTTGTTGATACGGGCGAGCATAAAAGTACAGGTGCACCGGGAACAGAAATAACTTCTGCTCAAGAGGCTGTTTTCCAAGCTATGATGGATGAGTATATTGATATGTTCGTTGAAGTGGTTGCGAGCGGTCGAAACTTTGATCTTCAGACTGCAAGTGCAGTAGCAGATGGTAGAATTTTCACTGCGAGACAAGCATTAGAGCTTGACTTAATAGATGAAATCAGCAGTTGGGAAACGGCTCTTGCAAACTTTGAGACATTGACAGGTGTATCCGCATTTTATCCCAACCTCGCTGCGGATGTTTCTTTCTTGGGAGCATTTGCAAACATATTGTCCGGTATTTTGCCGAGAACGGAAGCAGACATTGTATTATCTGCTATAGAGTCACTTCCTCCCGGTGTTCCACTTGCAATTGCACCGGAGTTGGTTAGTTAAGGGGAGCAGTAATGCTATGCAATAGAGATAATAGAAATTAATAATTAAGTATCATGACAAAATGCACGATATAGTTTTTAGGGGAAATGCCCTATGGCTGATATTGTGCATTTTGCCACTAAATTTTAGTTGCGAGCCAATATTAAAAATGATATACTAGTGGTGCGTTAGATATTACGCACCACTAAATAATGAGGTGAGTATTGGTGGGGAAAAGAGAAAAACAGATAAAACGACTCAAAGGAATGCCGAAAGATTTCACTTTTACGGAGCTAAGTAATTTGCTTAAGTCATTAGGCTTTGTGTTGTTAAGCAAGGGGAAAACCAGTGGATCACGTGTTAAGTATGCGAAAGGTAGCATCGGCATATACTTACATAAACCACATCGGCGAAATGAGCTATTGGAATATCAAATGAAGCACATATTAGAAGTGTTGGAAAGGAACGGCTTACTATGAGTAATATTTTGGAATACAAAGGATATTATGGCACAGTTGATTTTTCTGTAACTGACAATGTTCTGTTTGGTAAAGTCATCGGTGTGAATAGCCTTATTTCTTATGAAGGAGACAGTGTACAAAGTCTAAGAAAAGATTTTGAAGATGCAGTAGATGATTATTTAGAAACTTGTTCAGAGCTTGGAATTCAACCTGAAAAGGTGTATAGGGGCAAGTTTAATGTGCGAGTATCGCCGGAACTTCATAAAACAGTAGCTTATTATGCGGCATCTCAAGGTCAATCACTTAACTCAACTGTCGAGGAAGCCTTGCAACAATATGTGCGTAGTCACACAAAAACAGATGCGGTGCGATAGAGATAATAGAAATTAGTAATTAAGTATCATGACAAAATGCACGATATACCTATTAGGGAAATGCCCTATGGCTGATATTGTGCATTTTTTGTGACGCAAATTTCACTGAAAGGAGTGCTTGCTCATGGTACGAGGACTGTATATTGCGGGAACCGGGATGCAACTGCAGCGTAGGCGGATGGAGACAATTACGAACAACATCGCCAATGCTGAAACGACTGGTTTTAAGAAAGAATTCTTGATTGCTCACAGCCATGATGAGGTGATGTTAAGACGTGTAAATGACACATCTCGGCATGGGTTGCGTGGCAATATGGTCGGACCGTTGAATCTTGGTACACAAGTGGACTATCTGTATATTGATTTTACACAGGGAGCACTTGAGGGTACGGAGCGTACTACGGATCTGGCACTAATTGGTGATGCATTTTTTGTAGTGCAGACTGATGCTGGTGAGCGTTACACAAAAACAGGGCATTTTTACATAAACGATGCGGGGTATCTCACGGATACAGAGGGAAACCAACTTCTTGGAAGTAATGGACCTATCTATGTAGGCGGGTTGAACTTTCGTGTTGATCAGTTTGGAAATGTATTCACAGATGATGGCTTTTCAGATACAATTCGCGTTGTGTCTTTTGCAGATAATTCAACTTTGAGAAGACAGGGTGCTAATCTTTACTTTGCAACTGTGCCACCGCTGGCTGAAGCGAATCCTTATAGTGTTGCACAAGGTTTTCTGGAAACGTCGAATGTGGATGTCGGGCGTGAGATGGTCGATATGCTGGCAATGTATCGCACGTATGAGCTGAATCAGCGAATGGTGACGATGATAGATGAAACTCTTGGGAAAGCAGTGAATGAAATTGGGAGATTGAGATAGTGTGTGTCGATTGCGATTCAGGGGATCCCGGATCAAGTCCGGGATGACGAACGATTGGGCTCGGAATGACGGATATGAATAAAGTGTTTGGGAGGAATGGTCATTTATGTATTTAGCTATGTCAATCGCGGCTTCGGGCTTGCGGGGTCAACAGCTTAGAATAGATACAATTGCAAGCAATGTTGCAAATGTAAACACCGCCGGATATAAGAATGCCAGGCTTGACTTCAAGGATGCTCTATATTTTGCCGGGATTGTTCCCGGTCCGGCGAGGTCTATGAATGAAAATGTTCAAAAAGGCCACGGTGTGTTGCCAGGTGCAATAACGAGGGACTTTAAGCCGGGCATTATTCAAAGTACGGGCAGAGAGCTTGACTTTGGGATTGAGGGCGAGGGGTTCTTCTCGCTTTCTCGTCCTGATGGAAGCACTGTGTATACACGTTCAGGTAATTTCAACCTCAGTGCCGAAGTTGATGGAACGTATCTCGTGAATTCTGAGGGTTACTATGTGCTCAATGAGGCTGGCGGTAGGATAATGGTTCCATTTGATGCGGATTCGATTCAGGTGGATAGTAGCGGACTTGTGCAGTTCATGAGCAACAATAACATTGTTGGTCAGGCGAGCTTAGGTGTGTTTACTTTTAGAAATATAAAGGGTTTGGAAGCTTTGGGCGATGGGAATTATTCTCCGACTGATGTTGCGGGCGAGAGGATGGTTGCAGATCGTGCGATTGTTCGTCAGGGGACGCTTGAGGGTTCGAATGTCAATCTGGCTGAAGAGATGACAAGGCTTATTCGTGCTCAAAGGGCGTTTCAGTTGTCGTCGCGGGCGTTGACAACTGCTGATGAGATGCAAGGTATTGCAAACAATATGAGGCGTTGATTATGTTGTTGATATTGATGTGTGTATTACCGCCAGCGATTTCTACGTTCAAGGACGCATCCACGCGTCCAATGAACGCGCTCCACCGTCCGTGGTTACGCTTACGGAATTCATTGACGGTAACACACACGCCAATTTCAACAGTGGTTGCATAAAAGTGAGTGCGTAAAAAATTGTTGTAATCGTTATTTTTTTCTTGCGTTGATTCTTTTCAGCGTATATAATGTTGAGGTAAATAGTCATGAATATTGTTCAGTGTAGATTTTGTTTGAAGCCGTTTGCGAGTGTTGGTGGGAGAGTTTGTCCCGTTTGCAATGAAAAAATTGATAAGGATTTCATTACAGTTAGAGAATATCTTTATGAAAATAAACATTCAAACATCGAGGTGATTTCGGAGGAAACAGAGGTTTCTAAACAGATCATAATTCATCTTCTCAAAGAGGGTCGCCTGGTTATTGATGGTCCGATTGAGGGTGGCGGCATTCTGGTTTGTGAGCTTTGTAAGAAACCTGTAAATACCGGAAGATTGTGCAAAGATTGCATGGGTGAGGTGGCTTTGTCCCTTGATAAAGGTGTTACATCCGGCAAAAAAACTGAAGTGAATAATGTTGAAAATAACTTAAAAAATTCGGCAAAGATAAATAATTAGTGTGTTTTTTCAAAAAAATACTAACGCGAAGTGCAAAATTTACGATAATCTAAGTGAGGGGATAGACCGGTGAGAAGGTGTGAAACATGAAGATTAATCCAATAACGAACCCAAACATTCTGCGAAGCTATCAGGCAACAAAGGTGAACAGGGAGGAGACTGCGGTTTCGAGCAATCGCGACGAGTTGACTTTATCACCGGAAGCGTTGAGACTTTCAAAGGCAAGGGTGGAGGCCAAGGAAGAACTTGAGTTCCGCACTCCTGAAGAAAAAGCGCATATTGCCAAGCTAAAGGAAGCTGTTCGTAACGGTGAATACAGAATCGATAGTGAAGCTATTGCTGATAAGATTCTGTCGAGCGTTTAAGAACGGGGTACTTCCGGAACTGGGGTACTAGCTAATGAGACAGACACTTGCGGATTTGTGTACGCTTTTGCAAGAGCAAAAAGAGATTCTGGAAAGAATGTTTGCTTTGGCGAAAGAGGAAAGACAAATCATTATTGACGGCGAGTCGGAAAAACTTGAAGAAGTTATTCGGCTTGAGCTTCGTGAACTCAACAGACTTGGTGCGGTTGAGAAGCAAAGACTTGAACTCCACAAGGTCATAGCACGTGAGTTACGTATACCACCTGATGCAGATATCACCGTGACGAAGATTGTAGAAAATGCAGAGCCGGATGAGCGTGATGCGATTCAAAAGCTTCAAATGGAGCTGATGCCGCTGATTGAACAACATGCCGCCGTAAACATGGAAAACCGCGAACTCATTAAGGCTCATATTGAATACTCGGACACAATGCTCGAGTTGATGATTGGTTCTGAAGATCCGCTGAACAATATGTATGGCGGTGATGGAAAGGCCACACCTGATAAAAAAACGCCAACAGGCTTTTACGACGGCCACGCGTAACATAATTTACTTGTGTATATGCGTATAAATTGAATTTTTTGGAGGATTCCGAGCTTGACCGCTGTGCAGGTTTGCTTGCGGTGGGCTCGGTTTTTTGAACCCTAGTCTTTGCGGTACTGAATCAAGTTCAGCACTGCAACCTCATAAACATAGCAGTGATTCAGGGGATCCCGGATCAAGTCCGGGATGACGAGGTGATCAAGTTCGAGATGACGAGGCATTGATGACGAGGCGTTAATGTAACTAGTTTTTTGTAATACAAGGAATGTATTGCGTTTCTTAGAAAAAATGAGAATGGATTCTCCCGTGTGCGGCTAATGCCGCAAGTAATCGTTATACAGTAGGGAGAGGTGCAGATGAGAGGAACATTTTTCGGATTAGAAATTGGTAGAACTGGTCTTACAACGGCACAGTTTGGGCTTGATGTGACAGGCCATAATATCGCAAATTTGGACACCGTGGGTTATACACGTCAACGTATTGTTTCGACTGCTCATGACCCTTTTTCGACAATTGGCAAGTTTGCTCCTAAGGGTCAGGCCCTTGTTGGTGGCGGGGTGAGGGTTCAGATTTTGGATCAGATTCGCTCTGCCTATCTTGATAAAAGATTACGTACAGAAAGTACAGTAAATGCGTATTGGGAGACCAGAACGCAGAGTTTGTCGTACATAGAATCGTTTTTCGACAATGTAAATGAGAAGACGAGTATTAATTACAACATGGCAGAATTTTTCAGAGCCATGACCATTGTTGCGGCTGATCCCGTGTCCGGTGCACCACGTACGCTAATGCAAACTGCGGCAATGGACCTCATACAACAGCTAAACATGATCTATGATGGTTTGATTGATTTTCAAAAGGTGGAGAACCGTGCTGTTGAAACGAAGACCGGGGATATAAACAGGATTGCAAAGGATATTGCGGATCTTAACAAGGCGATTTATGGCTTTGAAATCACTGGAATGATTGCCAATGATTTGAGAGATAAGCGTAACTTGCTGATTGATGATTTGGCAAGATTAATTGAGATTGATTATGAAGAATATCCGGATCAGTTCGGGCATAGCATGATGAGAATAAGGGTTGCTGGAGATATTCTCGTTGACCATGATTGGAATAATGAGATGGGTGTCGGTTGGCTACCAAATGCTTTGCCCGGTGAAGAGGATGTTGCGGTGCCTATTTGGGTGAAGAGTCTTGGTGTTCAAATGCCAAACCCGAGTGATCCAAACTATGAGGCTGCGATGGAAGCGTATAGGGATGCAGTTCGTTTGGTCGCTGTTGATATGTCCAGAGTCAATGGTGGGGAGCTTAGGGCACATATTGATATGCGTGATGGTGTAGGAGCCGGTGCTGACAGCACTCAGAGAGGTGTCCCGTATTATATAGAGATGATGAATAATCTTGCTCGTTCTTTGGTGCAGGAGATAAACCGCCAACACGTTCAAGGTTGGTCCGATCATCCGGAGGGCTCAAGGACGGGGGTACTGTTCTTCGATGACGGTATTGATCCGAATGATCCGCCCGGGGGAGTTGCAGTTTTTGATGATGGTGATCCGCCGCTTCGTATCGGTACAAGATTCGGAAGTGTAACGTATTTTCATGATGGGGATGCTACCTTTGATCCGAACGATCCTGATCAAGACTGGAGTGTGGTTACAGGCACGGAGTACAGCTTGACGAGTGATCAGTTGAAGAATATTACTGCTAAGAATATTGACTTGAGCAAGGCTATTAAGGATAGTGCTTTTAATATTGCGGCTTCGTCGGCTCGAATTGGGAGAGCGGGTGAAGAGGGTACCGATCCTGAAAGTTTGCAACGTAGTAGCAATGTGAATATGAATGCGTTGTATGATATTTTTCGTGAAACCGGAATAAGGATTCAGATTGATGGTGAGTGGCGTGATATTGGCGGGTTCAGTGATTATGGCACTGTTATTCGGTTCGATGTGGCGAATACTTTGCATACTGCGAAGCAAGCCGGTGAGACTAGCAGAGTGCTGACACTTGCGGCGGAGAATCAGAGGACTGCCATTGCCGGGGTGTCGCTGGATGAGGAAATGGTAGGTCTTGTTAGGTACAATCATGCTTATAATGGTGCGGCGCGTATTATTACTGCGATGGATGATGCACTGGATCGGCTTATTAATGGGACCGGGCGCGTAGGGCTGTAGGGCGAGAGTAAAATCGCCATTGCGGCACTGAATCAAGTCCAGCACCGCAACTCCCCAAAAAGGAATGCAAGAAATGCAAAGTTACGTTTATTTTATGACTAATTCACACAATACAGTACTATATATTGGTGTTACTTCAAATTTAGTAAAAAGGGTATATGAGCATAAAAATTGCGTTGACAAAAGTAGTTTTACTTATAAGTACAATAGTCATAAATTAGTCTATCATGAAATTTTTGGAGATATTTGCTATGCAATTGAGCGAGAGAAGCAATTGAAAAACTGGAAAAGAATATGGAAAAATGAGTTAGTAAACAAGAAAAATCCTAATTGGGATGAATTGAGCATTATATGAGGGGATTGCGGGTCAAGCCCGCAATGACTGACGAGAACAGGAGAAGCAATATGGTTACTAGAGTTACAAATTCTATGTTGAAAAATCAGCTTTTGAGCAATCTTAGTATGAATTTGAATAGAATGGATAAGTTGCAAAATCAATTGGCGAGTGGTCGCAAGTTTGGGCATATTAGTGATAATCCGTCTGCTCTTATTTATGGGCAAGCGGCTCGTAATAAGCTTGCGAGGGTTTCGCATTATCAAAATACTGTCAGTACGGCTCAAAGTTGGTTGACTCAGGCTGAAGTCGGGGTGATGGAGCTTCAGAAGGTGACAGGTAGTGTTTATGAGGAACTTGTTAGTGCGGGCAGCGTAAAGACTGATGCTGATAAGAAAAACATTGCTATGATTGTGGGTCAGTTACGTGATCATTATGTTGATACTCTCAACACTTCGTTTGGCGATAGGTTTGTGTTCGGTGGTCATAATACGCCGGGTGATTTTGCTCATGGTAGAGCTCCTGTGATTAAGCCTTTCACAATCGATGATAGCGGCAACCTGTTGTTCAACGGATTTAATGTTTCGCAGTTTGATGGTTGGCCTACTTCACAGTTTAATGCTAAAGTGGGTGATGCGGCTTGGGATGCCATGTCTGCGGATGAGCAAGAGGCTTTGACGACGTTGCGTAATCTCATGGGTGATGTGATGACTTTGGATGTGGGTCCGGGTATTAGTATGCCTGTTTCGGTGAATGGTATTGATTTGATTTTCTACAATGCAAGAGCGGAAGATGGTACGAATATAATGCGTAATACTTTCGATATGCTTTCAGAGGTGTATTATGCTGTTAATGGGCATCCCGGGGATCCGAATGCAACCCCACCGGTTGATCCGATTCCTCCACTTGAAACTGATGATTTGAGTGCGCTTATAAAGCTTGTTCAGGATTCGCAGAATCATCTTTTGAACAAGACTGCTGAAATCGGTGGTAGGCAGCGGCGTCTTGAGCTTTTGGAAGCACGATATGAGACGGATTTGCTTAACTATGAGAGTATGCGTTCTGATGCTGAAGATGCAGACTTGGCGGAGGTCATCATGAATGTAAAAATTGCGGAAACTGTGTATCAGGCGGCGCTTTCTGCGGGGGCCAGAGTGATTCAGCCGTCGCTGATGGACTTTTTGCGTTGATATTTTGTGCACTCACAATCAGTTACTGTGTTAGGTGTACTGATTGAGGAATTCCATCATTGTGATGGAATTCCTCATGAACAGCTCCCTTGTCCTTTCAAGATGCTAAAAGGATTTAGTTTTTGTTCAAAATTATGATAAATGTTTTGTTGTATGTTATTGTTAGTTGTGATAATATGATTTTAGCTTATCAACAAAAACGAGGAGTGCTTTGTATAAAGCAGTTACCTAGATAAGGAGAAGAGACATGCAGTTAGATACGTTACGTTTTGGTTTAGTTAAAGTGGATCCAGAAAAGACTATAAATTTTGCTGATGGTATTCCGGGTCTTGAGCAGTTTAAAAAGTACACACTTTTGCAGTTCGAAGAGAGTTATCCTATAGTTTGGTTGCAATCTTTGGATGACACCGCGATATGTCTTCCGGTGCTTGATACGTTTACCGTTTTGCCGGACTATGTCTTTGACATTGATGAGACTGATGTTAGTGAACTAGAGTTGAAGAGTCCTGAACAATTGCACGTTGTTAGTGTTGTTGTCATTCCGGAAGATGTTCAAGGGATGACTGTAAATCTCGCCGCTCCGATTATTATTAACACACTTACCGGTCAAGCAAGACAGATTGTCCTTAATGGTAGTGAATATAATGTTAGAGCTCCAGTATTCCAGCAAATATGCAAGTTAGTTGCAGGGGAGGAGGGCGATAACAATGTTAGTTCTGTCTAGAAAGCTGAATGAGACAATAGTTATCGGTGATAATGTCCGTGTGACTCTTCTTGGGATTGATGGTGATAAAATCAAGTTGGGTGTAGATGCACCGCGAGATATTAAGGTGTTCAGAGAAGAATTGCTCGAAGCGACTAGGGACACAAATGTTCAAGCACTTGACGCACCTACTGTTTCGTTTGATTTGTCGAAGGTAAATGAAGCGTAGGATGAATGAGGCAGATTGATTTTTCAAGCAATACACGCGATAAGTGGGCTACCATTCACGATTTAATGTCGTGAACGGTAGCCTTTGTAAGTGTGAATTTATGTTAATTTTTTTTGTGCATTTTCAATATATTGAGTAAATTCTTTTAATTATATTGACTAAAAAATGAAAATCAATCTTGACTTTTTTAATCGGAGATGATAGCATAAAAACCATACAAATGTGAAACCGGTACCACATAATGTGGAACCGCTTCCGGAAAATCTACTTTTTGATCGAGAACGGTATTTAAGGGGGCAAGCATGACGACAATCCGTGAAGTTGCAGACCTGGCGGGCGTTTCCAAAACAACGGTTTCCCGAGTACTCAACAATAGCGGATATGTAAGCCCGCAAGTGCGAGAAAAAGTGGAACAAGTCGTTAAAGAGACCGGATATTCTCCCTCTGCTGCGGCAGTTAGTCTTTCAAAGCGAGAGACCAATACCATTGGTGTTGTGATTCCGGAGGTGGACAATAGTTTTTTTGGTGAAGTGCTTCGAGGTATCTCTGAGATTTGTGACCAACTGGAGTTATCACTGATATGCTGTGACACCGGAAATAATACTCTTAAAGAGGATCGTGCGTTGCGATCATTGGGGCAACAGCGAGTTCGTGGCTTGATTTTCACACCGGCATCGGAGCGTGAAGATTCAGCGGAACGGGAGCGACTGGAAACCTACCTTGGGAACTTTGATGCACCGGTTGTCATCTTAGACCGTCATTTAGATCAGAGTAGATGGGGCGGTGTGTATTATGAGAATACAGAGAGTGGCTACTTGGCTACTAAAGAGTTAATCAAAGCCGGCAATCAGTCTATCGGCATTATTACAGGGGATTTGCAACTTAGAATTGCAAGAGAGCGTTTTCAAGGTTTTTTACAGGCGATGACTGAAGCGGGTCTCCCGGTGGATGAGCGTTATGTGCTAAGGGGCGACTTTGGTATAGAGACCGCATATAATCTCACAAGAGAAATGTTCCAATCCGGTCAGTGGCCGGATGGCATGGTGACTTGTAACAACCGTACCAACTTGGGTTTTCTGAAAGCGATGCGGGAGATGAAAAAGCGAATCGGACGAGATATTGCTGTGGTCGGCATTGACCATGTGGATGTATTGGACATTCTGGATTATAACTTTAGCTGTGTTACACGAGACACCTACGAAATGGGGCGTGTTGCAATGCGGTTCCTACATGAGCTGATTGGCAACAAACATGTTGGGCAGACCGAGAAGACGATTCCTTGTGTTTTAAGCTTAAAGGGCTCTGAACGTCGAACTCCGGAGGAAGCTTAATCGCACGTGAAACGGCACTATACCAGCAGTAAGTTGGTCGCACGTGTCTAATAATGGCACTTAATAATATAGGCGACATATTGGCAGAAAATGTTAAAAAAATGAAAGAAAGAGGTTTAATCAATGAAAAAGTTACTAGCAATCTTATTAGCACTGGCCATGATCTTTGTACTTGTTGCTGCTTGCGGCAATGGAGATGCAGATGTTGTGGATCCACCAGCACAAGAAGAAACACCACCGGCACAAGAGGAAGAAGTAGCACCACCACCAGCAGACGATGATGATGACGAAGATGAAGCACCACCACCAGCAGCGGAAGGTCCTTTCAACATCCCTGTAATCATCAAAGCTACTGACTCTGATTACTGGCAAATTCTTGCATCCGGCGCACTGCGTTTTGCTGAAGAAAATCCAGATCTAGTCGACATAACAATTCTAGGACCACCAAGTGAAATTGACATCGACCAACAAGTAACAATTCTAGAAAATGCAATCGCAACAGCTCCTGATGCTATCGTAATTGCATCAACAAGTAGTGTGGCAACAGTGCCAGCTATTGAGCAAGCAATGGGCATGGGTATTCCGGTAGTTACTCTGGATAACAGAGTAGAAACAGACAACTTTACAAGCTTCTTGGCCACAGACCACGGTTTGGCATCTGCGCTTGCAGCTGAGAGAATGTATGAAACATGGCAAGAAGAAGGCATTGATCCTTCAGGACAAAGCGTAATGGTAATCAGCTCTGTTGCAGGAACTGCTGTTAACACTGCTCGTACAAACGGCTTTATTGAGCGCATGGAAGAGCTTGTTCCAGACATCAATGTACTTGAAACTCAATTCGCTGACAACGATATTGCAAGAGCAATGGATATCGCACTAGGTTCGATCTCTGCAAATGCTGACCTAATCGGCATCTTCGGCGACAACAACCACATGGGTGTTGGTATTGCATTGGCGATTGAGGAACTAAACCGCCCTGACATCGTAACATTCGCGTTCGACGCAAACTTAGAGCAAGTTAACGCAATTCACGATGGTTGGCTAAACGGAATCGTTGTACAAGATCCTTTCGGCATGGGTTATAACGGCGTAGACTTTGCAGTACGCACAATCCTAGGTGAAACAGTTCAATGGGAAGTTGTTGTACCAACGACTCTCGTTACATTGGCAAACATTAACGACGCAGATATTCAAGAAATGTTGTCATATCACCTACCTAGCTAAATTAGAGTAGAATTAGAAGCAACAATTAACTAATGGGTTGCCGTCAGGGTTTACCAAACCCTGACGGCATTTTAAGAAGGAAGTGTACTGTGTCTAATATTGTTGAAATGAAAGGCATAACAAAACATTTCCCCGGCGTGCGTGCTGTGCATAATGTTGATCTTGAAGTGCGCGCAGGAGAAGTCCATGCCCTTGTGGGCGAAAATGGTGCGGGGAAATCCACCATGATTAAGATATTGATGGGTGTTTATCAAAAGACTGAAGGCAAAATTTTGCTGGATGGCAAGCCTACCGATATAAGAAATCCGTTGCATGCACAAAGCTTGGGGCTTGGTGCAGTGTATCAGGATGTAAATTTGGCACTGCATCTCTCTGTTGCGGAAAACTTATTCATGGGACAGTTGCCAAAGAATAAACTTGGTATAATAAATCACGCTGAAATGTACCGCGAGACTACACGTATTATGGAGTCAATCAATGTGAATGTTGATCCAAGGACTATCGTAAACACGTTGAGTGTAGCTTTGCAAGAGATGGTATGTATCGGCAAGATATTACGACAAAATGCAAAGCTCGTTATCTTTGACGAGCCCACTGCTCTGCTTACCACGGAGGAGACTGAACAGCTATTTCAAATCATACGCATGCTCAAAGAAAAGGGCGTGGGTGTTTTGTATATTTCTCACCGTATGGAGGAGATATTTAGGATTTGTGATCGCACAACCATCTTAAAAGATGGCGAGAAGGTGGCAACAGTGGATACTGCCGATGTGACAGAAGATGATGTCATATCCATGATGGTCGGGCGTAGTGTACAGGATATGTACGGTATTGAACATGTGTCGCCCGGAGAGGAAGTTCTTTCGGTGAAAGGTCTTTCTCGTAAAAATGAGTTCAATGATATCAATTTTGAAATAAAAAGAGGCGAAATATTTGGCATGTTCGGTTTGGTAGGCAGTGGACGTACCGAAATTGTGCAAAGTATTTTTGGTGCAAGCAGACCGGATAGTGGCACAGTTACGTACAACGGTTCACGTGTCGGATATAGAAATCCGCGTCAAGCCATCAGAGCGGGACTTGCACTTTTACCGGAGGATCGCAAGGGTCAGGGTCTGGCCTTGGGGTTAACAGTTTCTGATAACACAAATATGGCGTCGATGGGAAAGATATCAACATTCGGCGTGCTTGACAATCGTAAAGGCTCACAGATTGCTACATCTTTTGTGGAAAAACTAAATACAAGGACACCTAGTGTTTACCAGCTTGTCAAGAATCTTTCGGGTGGTAATCAGCAAAAGGTTGTTATTAGTAAGTGGCTGGCTGCCGATAGTGATCTCTTCATCTTTGATGAACCCACTGTTGGTGTAGACGTTGGAGCAAAGGTTGAAATCTACAAGATTTTTGAAAGTCTTGTCAAAGAAGGTAAGACGATTCTCATTATTTCATCATATCTGCCGGAGATTATGGGACTTGCCGAACGTATGCTGGTCATGTATGAGGGCAATCAAATGGGAATTTTAAATAAAGATCAATTTGATGAGGAGCGAATTTTGCGATTGGCTTCGGGAATAAAAGAAGAAGAGAGGAGTGATTCTCTACAATGAATAATACTGCACCAAAAAGAGGTCGCATGCGACTCTACATTGGCAATGGTAAGACAGAGCTTTTCCTTTTGCTCGTTTTAGCCTTGCTTTTCGTGACATTTGGAATTCTTTCGGATGTATTTTTCACAGTTTTTAACTTAATGAATCTGTTGCGTCAGACTGCAATCTACGGCATTATTGCCATTGGTATGGTGTTTGTCATCATATCGTCCGGCATTGATCTCTCTGTCGGTTCCGTTGTTGGATTCTCCGGTATGGTTGTTGCAATGGCTCTTACGGCGGGGTTGCCCATATTTGTGGCGATTATGCTAGCTATTGTACTTTCTGCCGGGATTGGATTTATAAATGGCATACTCGTATACGATGGTAAGGTTCCGCCGTTTATTGCTACTTTGGGAGCCATGGCGGTCGTACGTGCTGTTATCATGCTTATCACCAATGCACGGATGATATCAGGTCTGCCCAGAGAGTTTATCGACATATCTCAAGCTACACTATTTGGTGTGCCGATACTGGCTGTAGCGTGGATTGCACTCACAATTATTGCATACTTTGTCGTTCGTAAGACTGTGTTCGGACGCAGTGTTTTTGCATACGGTAGTAATAAAGAAGCTGCACGTTTGTCCGGTATAAATGTCCGCAGAACGATATACGGTGTATATATTTATTCAGCAGTTATGTGTGCCATTGCGGGTATACTGTTGACGTCACGTCTCTCAAGTGCAACACCCACGGCGGGCACGGGCTTCGAGCTGGATGCTATCGCGGCGGCAGTCGTTGGCGGTGCAAGCCTAAGTGGCGGTGAAGGTTCAATCATAGGTGCGTTCCTGGGTGCTATCATTATGTCAACCTTGCGTCAAGGCGGAACGTTGGTCGGAATGAATGCGTTTGTCATGGAAATCATTATTGGTGGACTGATTGTCGCAGCAGTATTGCTAGATCAGTTACGCAAGAAACAAAGTGGGGCGAAGTAAATGATTTATAAACAAGTTTCACAAGTTGACACACCTATCAGTGCAATAGGCATTGGGTGTTGGAATTTCGGTGGCGACTGGGATTCCTCTAACGAACAGAATTCAATCAACATTGTTCACGCGGCAATTGATGTCGGCATTAACTTGTTCGATGTGGCACCGGTCTATGGGTTTGGTGCAAGTGAGACCATCTTGGGCAAGGCACTGAAAGGCAAGCGTGACAAAGTGATGATCGCCTCAAAGGCGGGAATTCTGTGGGATGACAAGCGTGAGACGAGGTTCAATCTGACGAAAGCTAGTATCCTTAAAGAAATCGACGAGAGTCTTGCACGTCTGGGTACGGACTACATTGACATCTATCAGATGCATTGGCCGGACCCGTCTACGCCGCTTTCAGAGACAGCCGAAGCACTTAATGAGATTCGTGCTACCGGGAAAATCCGCTATGTGGGTCTTTCTAACTTCTCTCAAGATGATGTGGCGAAGATGATGGAAATGACGAGTGTGGAGAGCCAGCAAGGGCTATACAATATGCTGGAGCGTAATCCGGAGAGCTATCACGGCATCCCTCTTGCGTATCGCAGTGAGGATGAAGTGTTGCCGGCTGTAGAAAAATGGGGGCAGGCATACCTAGCCTATAGTCCGCTGTTCCAAGGTCTGCTAGCTGGCAAATTCTTGAACGGTGTTGACTTTAGCAAGAGTGACATCCGTAATAGTAACCCCAAGTTTGATGGCGGGAACTTTGAACGCTATGTTGACGCGGCAAGGAAGATTAATCAGGTCGCGGTAGATATTGACAAGCCTATGCAACAACTGTCGTTGAACTGGTTGCGTCAGAAGCCCGCTGTAACGTGTATTATTGCCGGCGTGAGTAGCTTGAAACAACTGGACGCCAATGTCGGGTCATGCGATTGGGACATTGACGATGAGACCATGGGTCGCTTAGATGAAATCGTTGCACCTTTTATCAACGACTAGGGGTCTACTACCATAAGTATAAGTACAAATTAAAGAGGAACTGCTACGAAACGACTTTGATAAATCGTTAGGTTGCGGTTCCTTTTTTGTTTACGGAAATCATTTGCTAAAAAATCCAATAGTAATCAATGGGTTTCTATGCTAGTATGTTTTTATGATAATGTATTAGGAGCGTCGTAGAAGTATGGAAGTAAAGTTCACAGAACACGAAATACAAATAATGCATACAGCCCTTGAGCAGTGGGGGTTTAATGCACAAGTCGGGCAAGCGATTGAAGAGAGTGCGGAATTGATTGTGGCTTTGCAAAAGTTCACAAATCGCACTCCGACTCCGGACGGGGTTGAAAAGATTCTGGACGAAATCGCAGATGTAGAAATGATGCTTGCCCAAATGCGTCTGGCTCTGGACATCAGTGATGATACTCTACGTGAGCGGATAGAGAGTAAGTTTGAAAGGTTGGGTCGGTATCTGGCGGAGGATCGGGTGTAGGGGGGGTATAATCAAATCATCCATGCTGGGACGAACCAGTTTTGTTCATCTGCAGGCAACAAATCGCTTGCCATACAGATAACTGCACCGTTACCGATTTCGGTTTTATACTGTTCCAATGCACCAAATTGCTCTAGTTCAGCAATAGGGGCAAGTGCTTTGAAGTGCTTGATAGCATCTTTTCCGGGGGATGCTGATTTTTTGATTTCTATTGGATAAAGTGTTCCGCTTTCATATAGCAGGAGATCAATTTCGCGTTTATCTTTATCGCGATAATAATAGGCTGGAGCATCCTTGCCTGCGTTTATATAGCTTTTATAGATTTCAGAAAACACCCAACTTTCAAAAAATGCACCGGACATAGCGCCTCTTTCCAGAGTTTCCGGATTGCCCCACTTTAGCAGATAGGCACAAAGTCCAGTGTCTAAAAAATGCATTAGCGGCATCTTCGTTGAACGCTTTAATACATTATTATGGTATGGCTGTACCAAAGCAACAAGTCCGGATGAGACAAGAATAGACATCCACTTTTTGGCTGTAGGTGCACTAATGCCAGCATCTTTGGCGAGTTCTTCATATACAACAGGTCTAGCAGTGCGTGCTGCAGCGATTATCATAAAATTGTAGAACGTTGTTTCGTCCGCAACTTGTGACAAGTCTTTTATATCTCTTTGTAAATATGTGTTGATATATGAGCGATAGAATTCAACCAAATCTGGCGGGTTTTCCCGATATAGTGCAGGGAATGAGCCAAGGAAGATGTTTTCATAGATTTCATTTAATCTGATTTTTCGCACATTGCTTATGCGTGACATAAGGCGCTCAGGCGAGGTTGTAAATGGCTCCGAAAACTGCGAGTTGACTTCGTTAGTTGATAGACCTAGCAAGTTTGCGATTCCAACTCGTCCTGCGAGAGATTCGCTGACATTCTTCATCATGTGAAATGCCTGCGAGCCAGTCAACCAAAACCCGCCCATTTCTCCGGAGCTGTCTACACTCATTTTGATATATGGTAAAATTTGCGGAGCGTACTGAATTTCATCAATCAAAACGGGCGGAGTATAGCGTTGCATGAATAGCGCAGGATCGTTTATTGCCATATTGCGCGCATCCGGGTCATCCAGTGTTACATATTTCCGTGACTCGTCTGCTAATTGCTTGAGCAATGTTGTTTTGCCGACCTGCCTTGGCCCCGTCACCATTAAAACGGGAAATGTCTTTGAAATTCTTATTATGGTGTTTTCAATTGCACGTTTAATATACATGCCACAATCCTCGACTATTCTAAAGTGTGAATTTAGTATAGTCGGATTTTGTACATTTGTCAAGAGAATCATATTATAGAAATAAATGCTATTTTATGCTGGTGTGCTTGAAACAAAAGATAAAGCTAACAAAGAATTTCGATAGAAATTAGAGTGGTTTTATGCTGGTATGTTTTCAATAAATGATGGAGCAAATGTTATAGAGATAATAAATAGGAGTATGATAGAACTATGGAAGTAAAGTTCACAGAGTACGAAATACAAATAATGACCCGGCATCGGTTTTGCAGCCATTTAGAACATCAAGTATAATATAAGAAAAGAAAGGATGTTCGACGATGCCAGTGGGGGCTTAATGCACAAGTCGGGCAAGCAATTGAAGAGAGTGCGGAGTTGATTGTGGCTCTACAAAAGTTCACAAATCGCACTCCGACTCCGGACGGAGTTGAAAAGATTCTAGACGAAATCGCAGATGTAGAAATGATGCTTGCCCAAATGCGTCTGGCACTGGACATCAGCGATGATACTCTACGGGAGCGGATAGAGAGTAAGTTTGAAAGATTGAGCCGGTATCTGGCGGAGGATAGGGTGTAGGTAAATTCAAAACATCAATTTTGTGCAAATGAATATAGTGGCAGTATAAATGGCAGTATAAATGGCAGAATAAATGGCGAGATAAATGGCAGTATAAATGGCGGGACAAATGATGGGATTAATGTCCTATGCCTTAATATGACATTCTCCGGAACAATTGAAAATCGCTTGCTTTTGTGTAAATTTCGCCTTATAATTGAGAAAGCAAAACTTTACCAATCTGGAGGAACATATGATAACAGGCGAACTGAAAAACAAAGTTGATAAAATATGGGAAATGTTTTGGACAGGAGGGCTTACAAACCCTCTTGATGTAATCGAGCAGATAACATATTTGATGTTCATTCGTGACCTTGATGATATGGACAATAGTCGTAAGAAAGATGCCGTCATGTTGGGTACGGATTATAAGAGCATTTTTGACGGAAAAGAGGATATAAAGTGGTCTGCGTTGCGAGATAAACCTGCCGAAACCATGTATAGTGTTATGCAGGGTGAAATCTTCCCGCTTATAAAGAAGCTACACGAAGACAATACAAGCACTTTCGCAAAATATATGGAAGATGCAATCTTCAAAATTCCGACACCACGCTTGTTGGAACAGGTAATTACAGCTTTGGACGAGCTTTATACCCTCGTCGATAAAGAACACGACAGAAAAGATGTTCGTGGAGACTTGTACGAGTATATGCTTTCGCGTCTAACTACGGCGGGCACAAACGGACAATTCCGCACACCACGTCATATTATCCGCATGATGGTGGAGCTTTTAGATCTGCAACCCGATGATACAATATGCGACCCTGCATGTGGTACATCGGGCTTTTTGGTGTCTGCAGGCGAATATATGAAAGAAAGATATGTTGGACCGGATAAACCTTATGCTCATGATAAAGATGTCCGCACGCACTATAATAACAGCATGTTTACCGGTTATGACATGGACAGAACAATGCTCCGTATCGGTGCTATGAACATGATGACCCACGGTATTAATAATCCGCAAATAATCTACAAGGATAGCCTTTCAGATCAAAATGAGGATAACAATAAGTTTACAAAGATACTTGCCAACCCTCCTTTCAAGGGTAGCCTTGACTATGACATTGTGGCATCTGACCTAATCAAAGTTGCCAAAACCAAAAAGACAGAGCTACTGTTTCTAGCACTGTTTATGCGTATGTTGAAAGATGGTGGGCGATGTGCCTCCATCGTTCCAGATGGAGTGCTGTTTGGTTCAAGCAAAGCTCACGTAGATATTCGCAAGGAAATTGTTGATGGACATATGTTGGAGGCTATTATTTCAATGCCGTCCGGTGTGTTCAAACCCTATGCAGGGGTTTCTACTGCAATAATTATCTTCACAAAAACAGGAGCGGGAGGCACGGAAGATGTATGGTTCTACGATATGCAATCAGACGGCTATAGTCTTGATGACAAGCGTACCGCACTTGAAACAAGCGATATCCCCGACATTATTGAGCGCTTCAAAAATCGCGACAAAGAGAAAGACAGAGAACGCACAGAGCAGAGCTTCCTAGTGCCGAAAGACGAAATCGTGAAGAATAACTACGATTTGTCTATAAATAAATACAAGCGTAGCACCTATGTTGAGGAAGTATATCCTCACCCAAAAGAGATATTGTCAGAAATCAACGCAATCGAAGCCGAAATCCAGAGCGGACTAAAGGAACTGGAGGCATTGCTTGATGGGTGAGTGGAAGAATAGTATTATTTTGTAGAGATGATACAAATCGGTTCTTCAAGAATGTCCTTACCATTTTATGTGCAACAAAATGATTGAAAAATCGAAAATGTTGTGTATAATATATTGTAGGTGAGGTGAGATTCTATGGAAACAGTAGTATATGGCGTGTTAAAAGAAGAAAAACAGAGAAATTTAGAAATGCAAAAAATACATAGTGAAGAACTTGCGTTATTGAGAAAAGGGAGCATATCGCAAAAGAGAGTCGGAACCAAGACATATTATTATTTGAAGTATAGACAAGGTGAACGTGTGATTAGCGAATACATTGGAAGCGACCCTCAAGTGGTTAAGTCCATAAAACTAGAACTCGAACGACGAAAACGCTTGCAAGCAGTAATGAAACGATTAAAAGAAGAACATAAACAAATATGCAAAGTAGTAAAGGATTAATAGATGACAGAGCAACAAAAAGCCTTTGAAGAGGTGCTTGATGTTTTTAATGAAAAGAAATTAATTCCCTACATCATGATAATTGGAACATGGGCTGAATATTTGTATCAGGAGTGTATTTACAATAATTTTACTGCAAACTTAAAAACACGTGACGTTGATATTTTATACACGAATATCAGAAAACCTAATGTTACTGCTTCAATTGGCATTAAGTCAGCATTGGCGGAAAAAGGCTTTATGTACAAGGAAGATGTTGTGACCAATGTGGGCAAACTTGTTAAAGAGGATTTGCTTGAAATTGAATTTATTACTCGCTCTTTGCGGTACAAATCGGAAATATATCACATTCCGGCACTCGGAATTAATGCTGTAGGTCTGCTTGATGCAAAAATATTAGCAAAATACCCGACAAAAGTGAATTATATGGGCAAGACGGTAGTTGTGCCGGAACCCGAAGCATATGTATTACAAAAGTTGCTTATAAATTCTACACGAAAAATAGACAAACAAGAGAAAGACATAGCGTCCGTTGAAAATCTAGCACACTACATTAACAAAAATAGACTATTTGAGTTGCGCAAAAATCTTACTAATAAGGAAAAGGTAAAAGTTGAGGCAACGATAGCCAAATATGCTCTTGAAAAGTTATTGGAGGCGTATGATTGATGGGTAAGTTTGTTGATGTGCTTGAGATAAAGAATGGAAAAAACCAAAGGCAAGTTGAAAATCCATCTGGGCAATATCCAATTTATGGAAGTGGTGGAATAATGGGGTATTCGGATGATTACCTATGCGAAGCCAACACTGTAATCATTGGGCGAAAGGGAAGCATTAATAACCCTATCTATGTAGGCGAACCATTTTGGAATGTTGATACCGCCTTTGGATTGGTTGCAAAGCGTGAGGTGCTTTTTCCGAAATATCTATATTATTTTTGTCGACGATTTGACTTTGAAAAGCTGAACACAACAGTCACAATTCCAAGTCTCACAAAAGCTAACTTACTTCAAGTTGAAATCCCGCTACCGCCACTTGATGTACAAAAGAAAATTGCCAACATACTTGACCAAGCCACCTATCTTATCGAAAAACGCAAAGCACAAATTGCAAAGTTAGATTTGTTTGTGAAATCGCAGTTTATTGAAATGTTTGGTGACCCTGTGACAAATCCGGTGGGGTGGGGGAAAAAACATTTTGAAAAGACATGCGTTATTACCACAGGAAATACTCCACCGAGAGCAAATTTAGAATATTACGGAGATTATATTGAGTGGATAAAGACTGACAATATTAATGCGACAAATTCAATTCTAACAACAGCATCGGAGTATTTATCAGAAATAGGTTTTGAAAAATGCCGTTATGTTGAGAAAAATAGCATCTTGATGACGTGTATCGCAGGCAGCCTCAGTAGTATCGGTAATGTAGCAATAACAAATCGACGTGTTGCATTTAACCAACAAATTAATGCATTGATTCCCCAAAAAAAGGAGTATGATTACATTTTTTTATATTGGCTTTTAAGAATGATGAAGCCAACTATACATAACGCTGTGAATATGATGTTAAAAGGAATATTAAGCAAGGGAAATTTGTCGGCGATAGAGGCTATTACACCGCCAATTGACCTACAAAACAGATTCGCTGTCTTTGTAGTCGAAACTGAAAAATCAAAAGCTAAAATGCAACAAGGGCTTGTTCAGTTGGAGTTGCTATATAAATCGTTAATGCAGAAGTGCTTTGAGGGAGAGATAATTGAATGAGCAGTAAGATATTTAATATACATACAGATATTATTTATGATACTACAAATTTATATGATGAGCTTGCTGTATCAACAAATACAATAAACTGGAATAATGCGATAAATTTTGATACATTAATAGGAGCTATAATCGGTGGTACGCTAGCATTAGTTGGGTCAATAATAGTGAATAAAATTCAGTTTAAATGGCAAGCTAAAATTGAACGTGTCCAAAAAATATACACTCCTCGTATTATATAGTAGTAGTTTTTATTGACCCTCTCCAAGGTCATTATGCTACACTGTTAGGGATACTGTGGATTGGTGTAATTCTCCTACCACTCGATGGTTTCAGAGAGGCTCCAAC